>Ga0233431_1000923_pt1 | contig 56769 bp, 31 predicted proteins | sample SI_118_April2016_FD_179867 | JGI IMG/M metagenome (GOLD analysis project Ga0233431, IMG submission 179867) | Seawater microbial communities from Saanich Inlet, British Columbia, Canada - SI_118_April2016_200_MG | ecosystem: Environmental > Aquatic > Marine > Inlet | place: Canada: British...
TTCATCTGAGTAAAACTAAAAAAATAGCAAGAAAAATAAATTTTAGCCTAAATCATATTTCTCTAAACTTCAGCTACATAAAGAGTTCTTTTTTTTCTTGCGGAATTGCTGGAAAAATCAATTATTTTTTTTCAGACAATTTTCAGATTTTAACTTTGTGAAGCCAACTGTTACTTTTCAATCAGAATTTAGTTGACATACTTGCACATTTTGTCCTCAATTGTAACATCTGAATGTCTATTTGCTTGAATTTTTATTATACTAATTATTTCATCGCTACCATATTCAAAGCAAACTTCATGAATTTGTTTTATTATTTCCATCAACTTGTCATACCTTCCTTCCATAACAGTTTCGAATGGGCATACCTGATGTTTTATTCCTGAATTTTGGATTATCTCAATAGCTTTATCTACTATCGTATAGGAATCTTTATGTTTAGATTTGGGGATAAGCTGCAGGCTTACATTTATTAGATTTTGCATATATGGAAAAAGTATTAATCTTCAATTTCATCTGCCTGAGAATCAGTCTCATCGTCAAATTTGTCATTTTTTTCTTCAAGGAACTTTTTAATTTCATCGTTCGAGAAAACTTTTACATTAGTTACCAAAAAATTTGCTTGTAAAAAATTTCCAAGTTGATTGCACTCTTCCAATGCAGATTTAAAAATAGATTGAATATCGGAACTGATTGGTAATAATGATACGAAAGTTGCATAATTTTCAGGAAAATCAATTTTTTCAATTTCTCCTTCATTATTGTTTATTGCATATTCAAATTCGCTTTTTATTATCTTTTTCTGACTATCGGAAAAACCATTTTCACCTGTAGAAAGAAGAACTACAAAATATCTTAGGTTCAAACCTTTACCACCCAAACCAGTTGAAATAAATACCTGACTTTCGTCCAACAAATCGCTTTCAATTAGCATTCTGCTTTCCTGCAAAGCAATAGTAGCCCAATCTTTCAATTGCGATTCCTCAATTTTTGCAAATTCTTCGATGGCTCGGTAAGCTTCAACATTCTGGTTAATAGCAAGATGAATTAGAATATCTTTTTTTTCTTCATTAGTGATTTTCGATGATAGTAATTTCGCCTTATATTCTTTAATATCAATATCTTTACTTTTTTTCTTTACATTTTTCGATGCCTCAAAATATTCCATTTGTATATTGACATCAATTTGCTCCTGTAAAATATTTAATTTATTTGGGACTTCGTTGAACATCTCGCTCAATTTCCCAAATATACTTTCATCATTCATTAAAATAGTTCTAAATAAGTTATAAAATATCAAAAACTAAAACTGTGCAAATGTAGATTATTTTTGAACATTTTCTAATAAAAGGATTTTGAAAAAGATATAAAGTCTTTTGGGTTTGTAAATAAAAAAATGGTAACTATTCAGTGTGTTTAAAGTGTTGAATTTAGGATTGTTCTGAAATTTATTTTAACCGCAAAGAACGCTAAGTTGTACGCCAAGATCGCTAAGTTATTGAGTATGTTTTCTTTGCGAAACATTGCGCTTTGCATGATGACCTTTGCGTTTAGATTATTTATTTTGTTTTAGTTTAGTATATTACAATTTATTATCAAACACTGATTTGTTACAAAAAATGATATGTGTAAACTAATGATTTATGCCAAATTATACCTAATTATTGGTATTGCTACATTTTTTATAAGATAGTATTTTTGTTTTTTTTAGGAAGAGAAATTTATGAAATTAGCTACATTAAAAAATAGCGAGAAAGGGATTATAACAAAAGTCAGAGGACGCGGTGCTTTCAGGCGTAGAATAATAGAGATGGGTTTTGTTAAAGGCAAGGAGGTTTTGGTAGTGAAATCTGCTCCACTGAAAGACCCAATTGAATATAACATAATGGGCTACGAAGTTTCTCTTAGAAGAAGCGAGGCTAACTTGATAGAAGTAGTTACTTTTGAAGAAGCAAAAGAATTGCTACAAGACAATAAATTTGAAGGTATTGTAAATGGCGAACTATTAAAACATACGGCTAAGGAGAAAAGCAAAATAATTAATGTTGCATTAGTTGGAAATCCAAATTGTGGAAAAACTACTTTGTTTAATAATGCTTCTCATTCGAAAGAACATGTCGGAAATTATAGTGGGGTAACTGTCGATTTAAAATCTGCTAAATTTGAATTGAATGGTTACACTATAAATCTTGTAGATTTGCCAGGAACATACTCACTTACAGCCTATTCACCCGAAGAACTTTATGTTAGAAAATATATTCTGGGCGAGATTCCCGATATTGTAATTAATGTGATTGACGGTTCGAATCTTGAGCGAAACCTGTATTTGACAACCCAACTTATCGACATGGATGTCAAGGTGGTAGCTGCTCTGAATATGTATGACGAACTACAATTGAAAGGTGCAAAATTCGATTACATAAGTCTCGGAAAAATGATTGGAATTCCTTTTGTTCCCACAGTTGGTTCAAAAGGCAAAGGAGTTAAGGAGCTGTTTAGCAAGGTAATTGATGCCTATGAAGACAAAGCAGCCATATTACGACATATTCATATTAATTATGGAAAAGATGTTGAAAATTCTATCAATAATATTCAAAAGGAGATAAATGTTAAAGAAAATTACTTTTTAACTGATAAAATATCCTCACGATTTATTGCAATCAAACTTCTCGAAAAAGATAAAACTTCAAAATTTTCTGTGTCAAGATGTGGAAACCACGATGAAATAGTTTCTGTTTCAGAGCAGGAAATCGAAAAAATCGAAAATCAATTTAGCGAAGATAGTGAGACAGTTATTACAGATGCAAAATACGGTTTCATTGCAGGAGCCCTGAAAGAAACCTATAAAGAAGGCTTCGTAGGCCGCAGAAAAAGAACTGAAATTATTGATACTTTTTTAACACACAAAGTTTTTGGTTTCCCAATTTTTCTCTTTTTTCTATGGCTAATGTTTCAGCTTACTTTTTCTTTAGGGAAATTTCCGATGAATTGGATTGAACAGTTCGTGGGCTTAACAGGTGACACTATTGGAAATATTATGCCAAACGGAGCATTAAAAGATTTATTAATTGATGGAATAATTGGAGGAGTTGGAGGGGTAATTGTTTTTCTTCCGAATATTTTAATTCTTTTTCTTTTCATTTCAGTAATGGAAGATACCGGATATATGTCGCGTGCAGCATTTATTATGGACAAACTTATGCACAAAATTGGATTGCATGGAAAATCCTTCATCCCATTAATTATGGGTTTTGGCTGCAATGTTCCTGCAATTTTGGCAACCCGAACATTAGAAAACAGAAACGACCGGCTACTCACAATGTTGATAAATCCGTTCATGTCATGTAGTGCCAGATTACCTGTTTATATTTTAATTATAGGTGCTTTTTTTCCCGAAAATTCAGGAACAGTTCTATTTAGCATTTACACAATTGGAATTTTTATTGCAATTTTAATGGCTATACTTTTCAAAAAAACTTTGTTTAAATCTTCCGATGTTCCGTTTGTGATGGAACTTCCGCCATATAGAATACCAACTGTAAAAACCAGCCTTAGGCATATGTGGCACAAAGGCTCGCAATACCTTAAAAAAATGGGTGGTGTAATTCTCATTGCATCAATTATTATTTGGGCATTAGGCTATTATCCCAGGAATAGTGAATTGACGACAGAACTTGACACCAAAATTGAGCGAACTTATTCTTCTTTTTTAGACAAGGAAGAAAATACCTTTAATGAAAATGAGATTATTGAAATCCATAGTGAAGGACAAAACACAATTGATTCTTTGCAATTGATCAAAGAAAGTATTCAACAAGAGAATTCGTATATTGGAAAAATCGGCCATTTTATTGAACCGGTTATGAGACCTCTTGGATTTGACTGGAAAATGGGTGTAAGTTTACTTTCAGGTGTTGCAGCAAAAGAAATTGTAGTTAGCACTATGGGAGTTTTGTATCAAGCCGATTCAAATTTGGAACAAAAACTACAAGAAAACATATATTCGAGTGGAGAAAAAACCGGACAAAAAGTTTTTAGTCCAATTGTAGCTTTCGCATTTTTAATGTTCATTTTGCTATATTTTCCTTGTGTAGCAGTAATTGCGGCTATCAAAAAAGAATCTGGTAGCTGGAAATGGGCGGTTTTTATGATTTTTTATACCACAAGTTTAGCATGGTTCGTTTCATTTTTGGTATATCAAATTGGGAGTTTATCAATTTTTAATTGACGATTTAATATAATAATTTTTCAGATATGATTCAAGATATTATCACTCTAATAATAGTTTTTTCTGCAATAAGCTATACTCTGTATAGTCTTTTCTCCATGATTTTTATTAGAGAAAAATCAAATTCAAGGGGTTGTTCGGGCAATTGTTCTGCTTGTTCGTTTAAAAAGATATAAAGCTATGATATGAAATTCATCATATGACTTTGAGTCATATGATGAATAACTTACAGTCTAATCCAAAAATAATTTTGCTTTTTTTACATTGTTACAATTGCTACACTTTTTTTGAATTAATCTATTTTAAGACATCATAGGCATTACTTTCTAAAAGTGAACAAGTGGGCATCGAGCCACGAACTCACCGGCTACTATGCGAAGTTTCCAAACTTCGCTTTCCTCTAACTACTTCATTCAAAATATTCTTGTACATTCTTATCATTATTTGAGTTAAAATTAAACTATATTCTCATAAAACCCAAACTCAAGGTTTACTTTTGTTAACTCTATTTTCAATTATTTCAGGATTTTTACCCGCTTCCTCAGAAATTTCAATCTTGAACATATCGACTATATTTTTTCTTGAATTCCTCGAAAGAGGTAAAATTTGTTTTATTGTTTTCCAAATTATACAATCTCCGTTTTAGTTCCTCATTTTGCTTGATTGAAAGAAGGTCAATATTCACATATTCTTCTTTTCTTTCATTCGCAATTTCGTTTTTATTCAGATTCTTTTGCTTGGCTTCATTCATAATATATCGTACAAAAATATCAATTTCATAGAGCTTGTTTTCAGGAACAAAATCCAGATTATCAATTATTTCCTGTTTTTGCTGTCTAATACTCATAGTTTCAATATTTCAAATTCACTTATCAACAAAGATAGTTAATTTTCTATAATTTAATTTGTCCTATTTCTAAATGAGCATTAAAAAGATTAGATTTTCATCGAATACAACAATTTGGCAAAAACAAAAAATCATAGTTTAAGATTACAAGCAGAATTTACTTCTATGATAATTGTCATATTTATAAATATTTCAATATCTTTGTAATTTTATAAATTAAAGTTGAATTTTGGAATATGATTTTTGATAAAGACATGGTTTTGAGCATCTATAACGGCCTGACCAAAAAAGTAGATTCTGCAAAAAAAACAATAAATAAACCCCTCACATTAACAGAAAAAATTCTCTATTCCCATCTCGAAACTGGTTTCGTAAAAGAGGAATATGAACGAGGAAAATCATATGTAAATTTTAATCCAGACAGAGTTGCAATGCAAGACGCAACTGCCCAGATGGCATTATTGCAATTTATGCAAGCCGGAAAACAAAAAGTTGCTGTACCCTCAACAGTGCATTGCGACCATCTTATTCAAGCAAAAACCGGAGCTACAGAAGATTTGAAGGAAGCCGAAACTCAAAACAATGAAGTTTACGACTTTTTAAAATCTGTATCAAACAAATACGGTATTGGTTTTTGGAAACCCGGAGCCGGAATTATCCATCAAGTAGTTCTCGAAAATTATGCTTTCCCGGGAGGAATGATGATAGGGACAGATTCTCACACAGTGAATGCCGGCGGATTAGGTATGATTGCAATTGGAGTTGGTGGTGCCGATGCTGTGGATGTGATGGTAGGAATGCCATGGGAATTGAAATTTCCAAAGCTTATTGGTATCAAACTTACCGGAAAACTAAATGGCTGGGCTTCAGCAAAAGATGTAATTCTGAAAGTTGCCGGAATTCTCACCGTAAAAGGCGGAACTGGTTGCATAGTGGAATATTTTGGGGAAGGAGCAGAAAATATTTCCTGTACAGGTAAAGGGACAATATGCAATATGGGTGCAGAAATAGGTGCAACAACCTCAATTTTTGGATACGACAAAAAAATGTCGGAATATTTGAAAGGAACCGAAAGAGAGGAAATTGCAATTGAAGCTGATAAAATTGCCGAATATTTGACAGGTGATAAAGAAGTTTATGAAAATCCAGAATTGCATTTCGATCAAGTAATAGAAATCAATCTATCGGAACTCGAACCACATATCAACGGGCCATTTACACCTGACAAAGCCTGGAAATTGTCGGAATTTGCAAAAGCAGTTAAGGAAAATAATTATCCTGAAAAAATGGAAGTTGGCCTTATTGGTTCATGCACCAATTCTTCTTACGAAGACATGACTCGTGCCGCATCTTTAGCAAAACAAGCAATTGATAAAAATATTGAAGTAAAAGGACAATATATTGTTACACCCGGGTCAGAGCAAGTTAGATATACCATCGAAAGAGACGGTTTAATCGACATTTTTGACAAAATGGGTGGCATAGTTGTAGCTAACGCCTGCGGACCATGTATTGGGCAATGGGCAAGAGAAGGTGCTGAAAAGCAAAAACCAAATTCCATCATGACTTCCTTCAACAGAAACTTTGTGAAACGAAATGATGGCAACCCAAACACTTATGCTTTTGTAGCTTCACCTGAGATTGTTACGGCATTTTCTATTGCAGGAGATTTAACATTTAATCCTATAAATGATTATTTGACTGACAAAAATGGAGAAAAAGTAAAGCTAAAAGAGCCTCAAGGTCTGGAACTTCCAATAAAAGGATTTGCTGTTGAAGACAATGGATATGTTGCACCAATAAAGGATGGTTCGAAAATAGAAGTGGTTGTAAAAAATGACTCTGAAAGATTGCAATTGCTCAAACCATTTGATAAATGGGATGGAAACGATTATAAAGACCTTAAACTTTTAATCAAAGCAAAAGGAAAATGCACTACAGACCATATTTCTATGGCAGGGCCATGGCTACGCTTTCGTGGACATCTCGACAATATATCGAACAATATGCTTATTGGAGCTATAAATTATTTTAACGAAAAACAAAATTCAGTAAAAAATCAAACTAATGGCGAATTTGCCGCAGTTCCGGATGTTGCAAGAGCTTATAAATCGGCAAAAATCAGCTCATTAGTTATTGGAGATGAAAACTACGGCGAAGGCTCGTCTCGCGAACATGCAGCAATGGAACCTCGTCATCTTGGAGTAAAAGTAGTAGTGGTAAGATCTTTTGCAAGAATTCATGAGACAAATCTGAAAAAGCAAGGAATACTGGCTCTTACTTTTTCCAAGAAGGAAGATTACGGTAAAATTCAAGAAAATGACAGTTTTGATATTGAAGGTCTGACTGATTTTTCTGAAAATATGCCATTGAAAATGATAATTAATCATTCAGATGGAACAAAAGACACTATTGTTGTAAATCATTCTTATAATAAAAATCAAATAGAATGGTTCAAAAATGGTTCGGCATTAAATTTAATTAAAAAAAGAAATAAAAACTAAATAATTATTTAATATGAAAGGAGAAAAAATAACAATAAAAGACGGAAAATTATCAGTACCAAACTTTCCTGTATTACCATTTATTGAAGGCGATGGAACCGGTCCGGACATTTGGGCAGCTTCGCAAAAAGTATTCGATGCCGCAGTAGAAAAAGCATATAAAGGAGATAAAAAAATAGTGTGGAAAGAAGTTTTTGCCGGCGAAAACTCGTTTAACAGAAATGGCGAATGGCTTCCACAAGAAACATTAGATGCTTTCAAAGAATATCTTGTTGGGATAAAAGGACCTTTGACTACCCCTATCGGTGGCGGAATTTCTTCACTAAATGTTGCCCTACGTCAAAAACTCGATTTATATGTTTGTTTAAGACCTGTTCAATATATTGATGGAGTTCCTTCGCCTGTAAAGAAACCAGAAGATGTGAATATGGTTATTTTCCGTGAAAACACAGAAGATATTTATGCAGGAATTGAATGGCAAAATGGTTCGGCAGAAGTAAAAAAAGTTATTGAATTTTTGCAAAAACAAATGGGAGTTACAAATATCCGTTTTCCTGAAACATCGGGAATTGGAGTAAAACCAATTTCGAGCGAAGGAACCAAAAGACTTGTAAATGCTGCCATAGAATATGCCATAGAAGAAAATAGAAAATCGGTTACCTTAGTGCATAAAGGTAATATAATGAAATTTACTGAAGGAGCGTTCAAAAGTTGGGGATTTGAAATTGCTAAGGAAAAATATAGAGACCAAATTGTTACCGAACGCGAAAGTTGGATAATTGGCAATAAAGATCACAATCCGGAGCTTAGCATTGAGGAAAATGCAAAATTGGTTGATCCCGGATATTTTATGATGACCGATGAACAAAAAAAGGAAAAGTGCGATGAAGTTGAGGAAGTTTTAAATCTATATCCGACACACGGTAACGGAAAATGGAAAAACAAGTTGATGATAAAAGATGCAATAGCAGATATTACTCTACAGCAGGTACTTACTCGTGCTGCAGAATTTGACGTTGTCGCTACAATGAATTTAAATGGCGATTATCTTTCCGATGCACTTGCGGCTCAGGTAGGAGGAATAGGAATTGCTCCGGGTGCAAATATCAACTATGAAACGGGACATGCAATTTTTGAAGCAACACATGGCACAGCTCCAAAATATGCAGGCTTAGATAAAGTGAATCCGGGCTCGGTAATTTTATCAGGTAATATGATGTTTAAATATATGGGTTGGCAAGAAGCTCACGATTTGATTTGGAACGCCCTTGTGAAAACTATTGAGCAAAAACGAGTAACTTACGATTATCATAGAATGATGGAAAATGCTGAATTGCTAAAATGTTCTGAATTTGCCGATGCGATAATTGAAAATATGTAGTGAGATAGTTATGAATTATTAATTATGAATTTCATATTAATCACGAAGAATAATAAATAATAAATAATAAATAAAAATGACCACATTAAAAGAAAAATTATTTGAAAAAATAGAAACATGGCGACCAAGAACCAAGTCGTTAATAAAAGATTATGGAGATATTGTTGTTGATAATATCACCATCAGTCAAATTATTGGAGGAATGCGTGGTGTTAAAAGCCTTGTTACCGATATTTCATATCTCGATCCAAACGAAGGAATCAGATATAGAGGCTATACTTTACCAGAAGTTTTCAAGAAATTGCCTAAACCAAAAGACTCCGAAATTCCTTATGTAGAAGGATTATTTCATTTACTATTAACTGGCGATATTCCTACAGATGAAGAAGTAAACGATTTGGTTGATGAATTTAGTAAACGAAGAATTGTTCCAAGATATATCTACGAAGTAATAGATTCATTTCCTTGTTGCAGTCATCCGATGACAGTTTTTTCAACAGCAGTTGCCACTCTGAATAGAGAATCCTTTTTTACTAAAAAGTATAATGCAGGGATAAATAAATTAGATTATTGGAATCCTACATATGAGGATGCTTTAAATCTTTTGGCCAAGTTGCCCGAAATTGCATCCTATATTTACAATAAACTTTATAGAGATGAAAAACGCATTATTTCTAATCCTAATTTAGATTTTGGTGGAAATTTTGCTCATATGATGGGTAAAGAAAAACCCTATGACGATGTTGCACGATTAACATTTATTCTTCATAGCGATCACGAAAGTGGAAATGTAAGTGCTCATACAGGTCATTTAGTTGCAAGTTCGCTGGCAGATGTTTATTTGTCAATTTCGGCAATGTTGAATGGATTGGCAGGACCATTGCATGGATTAGCAAATCAGGAAGTTCTACGCTGGATTCAGGATTTAAAGGAAAAGATGGGTGGTGAAGTTCCGAACGAAGACGAGATGAAACAATTTGTTTGGGATACCTTAAATTCAGGTCAGGTGATTCCCGGATATGGCCATGCAGTTTTGAGAAAAACCGACCCAAGATATTCGCTACAAAGAGAATTTAGCCTGAAATATTTAAAAGATGATGTTCTTTTCAAATATGTTGATATGCTATATAAAGTTGTTCCACCAATCTTGAGAGAGCACGGAAAGGCAAAAAATCCATGGCCAAATGTTGATGCACAATCGGGAATTTTACAATGGCATTATGGTATTACAGAATACGATTTTTATACTGTACTTTTCGGTGTTGGCCGCTCAATAGGAATTCTTGCAAATATTATTTGGGACAGAGCTTTAGGTTATTCTCTTGAACGACCAAAATCTTTAACTACCAGTATGCTTGAGAAAATTGCTAAAGACAGCAAAAAGTAAAAAATTTCAATAACAAAATTGGCTTGCTGAGAATTAATACGTTTTCTGCAAGCTATTTTTTAGCTTTTAATTTATTACAAATAGAAATCTCAAACTATTTTCCCAATATGTACTTCGATATCATTTCCAAAAGTAATTCTTTATTAATTGGTTTTGAAACATAATCGTTGCAACCTGCTGCAATTGCATTTTCTCTGTCGCCTGTAAGACAATAAGCTGTTTGTGCAATTATAATAATTTCCTTGTTAAACTTTCTGATTTCTTGTGTAGCTTTAAGTCCGTCAATATCCGGCATTCTAATATCCATCAGAACTATATCAAAATCGCTATTACTCCTACAGGTTTCAATTGCTTCTCTTCCGCTTGTAACAAAATGTAAATCGCTGCAAATATTTCTCAAAATTGTTTTTAAATACAAAGTACTAACCTCCTCGTCCTCAGCAATAAGGACTTTTAAACTTTCAGCTTTCAAATCAATCAACTCGCTTGCCTTTTTTTTCGGACGCTCAACAATTTTTTCAATTGTTTTCTTTTGATATGGTATTGTAAACATAAATTTCGACCATCCCTCTTTACCAATTTTTTTGTTTTCTTCTTCAGACTCTAACCAAATTTTTCCACCTAACATATCCACATATGCTTTCGAAATTGCTAAGCCAAGTCCTGAGCCCTCATATACTTGCCAATCTTCAATATCTGCCTGTTCAAAACGATTGAATATAGCTTCTTGTCTATTTTTGGGTATTCCAATTCCTGTATCTTTTACAAAAAATTCTATAAAGTTCTTTTTCAAGGTATATCCAAAGGTGATTTTACCCTTATCGGTATATTTAATTGCATTTTTAATTAGATTAGTTAGTATGCCATGAAGTTTATCATTGTCGGTCAAAATAGTAGCCTGATTGTTGGAAAGTGCAAGTGCAAAAAATAAGGACAATCCTTTCGATTTTGCATCGGGATTAAAAAACTGATTCAGCTCGTCCATTAATAAATTTATTGAAGTTTCTGTTTTTACTAACTTCATTTGCCCTGCATCAAGTTTCGAAATATCAATTATGTCGTTAATTGTATTTAAAAGACGATTGCTACTTTTATTAATAATTTTCGAGTATTCACTTTTATCTGAAGCACTAATACTTGGTTGGTTAAGTAGCTCTATAAAACCAATAATTCCATTCATAGGAGTGCGAATTTCATGGCTCATATTGGCAAGGAATGCACTTTTAAGCCGCTCACTTTCTAAGGCTTTTTCAAGAGCTATCTTTAATTCTTTTTCTGTTTTTTTTCTATAAGTAATATCCTGTGCTATCCCTTCAATTTTTACTAATTGTCCTTCATCGTCAAAAGTAGGCTCATTTACACCAAAAATATACCTTATCTCATCATTTGGCCGAATTATTCTATATTCTAATGATATTCCATTTCCACTTTCAGTAGCTTCATCTATTTTAGTTTTTAATTGTTCAGAATCTTCAGGATGAACATATTTGAAACTATCATCAACAGTAAAACTATTTCCATTTATATTAGGATCAAGCCCATAAATACGTAACAATTCGTCGCTCCAATAAACAAGACCAGATTTTATATCATACTCATAATTACCAACATGTGCAATTTGCTGAGCATATCTATGTCTTCTTTCACTTTCAACAAGATTTTGTTCAGCTTTTTTTCTTTGGGAAATATCCCTCAAGGCAGTTAAACGGATAGGTTTGTTATTATAATGCATCATTCGAGCTTGTATTTCACAAGGAAAAGTTGAACCGTCCTTTCTTACTGCAGTTACATAATAAGCTTGTTCGTATCCCGACAACATATTTTGTTTTACTTTTTCCCTGTCATAAGGAGTAATCCAATCAGTGCCAGGTTTATTAAGAGCTTCCTCCATTGAATATCCAAACAGTTTTTCTGCACTCTTGTTTTGCCCTATACACAATCCTTTATCAGATATGAATATACCTTCAAATGTTGCATCAGATAATAATTGATATAGCGCTTCGCTTTCTTGTAAAGCTTTTTGACTGGCTTCAAGTTGTTGGTGCGAAGCTCTTAACTGTTGTTCGCTTGATATTAATTCATTTATAGTTTCTTGCAGTTGATCTTCTGCCTGCTTTCGTCTTGTAATATCTATGAGGGTTCCGGTCATTCTGATTGGATTTGATCTCTTATCCCATTCTACAACTTTTCCTTTGTCAAGAACCCAAATCCAAGCACCATTTTTGTGCTTCATCCGAACTTCACATTCATAAAAGTCTATTTCTTTAGCAAAAAGTTTTTCTAACAATTCTTTCGATTTTTTCTGATCATTTGGATGACTCAATCTTTCCCAGGTTTTTATGCTTACCGGCTCAAGTTCTTCAAGTTTATATCCAAAAATTTGTGCCCATCTTTCGTTATAAACCATTTTCCCTGTTTGAACATACCAATCCCAAAGTCCTGCATTCGTACCTTGAATTGCAAGATCTAATCTTTCTCTACTTTCCTTCAAATCCCTCTCTGCTTGTATTCTTTCAGTTACATCTCTGCTAACTGCTATAAGCTTATTTCCTGCAAGATTAACCATACTTTGCATATTCTTCCATCTGCCATCTTTGTTTCTAAAACGAAATTCAATTGATTCCTGAACAGTTGTTTCGCCACGGAATAAGATTTGATTTATCTTCATCTGAAGATATTTCTTCAGCAAAGGAAATAGTTTTACCTTATCATTAGGATGAATAAAATCAAAAAAAGATTTACCCATCAATTCTTCCGGCTCGTAACCATGCATAGATTTTGCAGAATAACTAGCATATAGATATTTTGCTTTTAAATCGAATGTACATATTGCTATAGTATCGCTGGTATTTTCAGCAATCATTCTGTATTTTTCCTCGCTTTCTCTTAATGTTTCCTCCGACAGTTTTTGCTCTGTTTGGTCAGTGCAGATACCAATCCAATATGCTGGTAAGCCATCTTCATCAAGTACAGGTAAAGCTTTATCTTTCCAATGTCTCCATAAACCATCTTTAGTTTTTATCCTATAATCATAATGTATCGGGTCCTTCAATCTTCTATGATCTTCCACCGCATCTTTCATACGTATAGCATCTTCAGGATGAATTAGCTTTAACCATGCTTTAATAGTTTGAGAAATTTCCCCCTTTTCAAATCCCAGCATACTATCTATATCACCATACCATTTTAATTCATCATTTCTAATATTCCATTCATAGATTAAATCATAGGCTACTTTCCCAGCGAGACGCAAACGATTTTCACTTTCCCTTAATGAACTTTCCATTTGTTTCTGTTTAGTTACTTCACGAGAAACTACAACTGAACCATTAAATTTTTTATCAATAAATATTGGGGACAAGTTCATAGAAAACCATTTGTGTCCAATAGGAAGATCCAGGGAGTATTCAATATTAGCCAATTCGCCAATTTCGTTTTTAGCAAATGCCTGATTAAATAATTCGCTTACATTTGAAGGTAATATATCGCAAGGTTTTTTACCTATAAAAATTTCAGGTTTTATATAAAGATATTTCGGATCATGAGTATGATAAGATGTAAAACGACCGGCAGTATCAAATACAAAAAGAAGGTCTGACATTGATGAAAGTATTCCTTTGAATTTACTTTCTGATTTTTGGAGTTCTCGCTGAGACTTCTTAAGTTTTGTAATATCCCTACTAACTCCCAGAACAGAAACTATATCACCATTTTTGTCGAACACCGGATTTAGAGAAGTATTTATCCAAATAGTTCTATCAGTTGCCGGCATTATGGATTCAAAAGTTTCTGCTCTTTTGCTTTTAAATACCATTTGAATGCTCCGTTCATAATTATTTGCCACGCTTTTAGGGAATAGGTCTGAAATATTTTTCCCTTGTATTTCTTCCACAGTTTTACCCAAAGTACCGGCTGCTACACGATTCACTGATAAAACTTTCCCATTATTATTTATTAAGAATATTAAGTCGGAGGAATATTCAATCAAGGTTTTATATTTCTCTTCACTTTCCTTTAAATTACGGTTAGTCGTTTTTAATTGTTGTTCGCTGACTGATAGGTTTTCGTATGCAGCAATTAGTTTTTTTTCAGCACTTTCTGAGGCAGCAAGTTTCTGTTTAAGAATTTCATTTTCTTTCAAAAGTTGCTCTCGTGTAAGTTCAATATTTTCCATTTTATAATTCTTTCTAAAATTCTTTACTTACAAATATCCTATTTAAAGTATTCACAAAAATTGTTCAATCTACTAAAAAAATCATCAAACAAATAATATAGACCTTAAAGTTTCATTATTTGAATATTTCTGCTTACAGGAATCCTTTAAAACAAACATAACTACCAATTTTTAATTAATTTTTTCATTACAGCAAATATAAAGAAATTGCTTTTAGTGCAATTATAAATTATTGAGTCAAAACAAAATCATACTGAAAGCATTTATTATTGAGAGCTTCTAAAAATAGAAAAATTCAAGGTGTAATAAATTTATGAACCACAGTTTACTGATGTAAATGCGATGTGTTGAGCTTGTCGATACAAAGATTTTAATCCCGATAACTATCGGAAGAAACAACGAAGAAGATTGCATTTATAGAAGTTCACTACATTTATTTTGTTTTCTTAACAAAAAAAACCTGACAAGATAAACTTGTCAGGTTTTTTATTCAGATAAAATATTGTGAAGTTTGTCTGAAGGGTGAATATCCAAAAATACTATTCAACATTCATAATACGAGTATCAGAAAAATCTCCACAATTTAATCTATAAAAATACACTCCTGAAGAGAGGTTTTTCTTATCATAAACAATCGTATGTTTTCCATGAGAATAATTCTTTTCTTCGATAGACTCAATTTTTTCACCTAAAATGCTAAATAATTCAATTTCAACAAAAGCCTTTTCGGGAAGATAAAAACTTATTTCGGTAGTTTTGGAAAATGGATTTGGCACATTTTGGAAGAGTTTTGCAATTGATAATTGATAATTGATAATTGATAATTTTTTAGCAATTGAAATTTTATTGGTTTCATAAAACTTATCTCCTTCAATCCATGATACTATTTGCAAACTTTGCTCTTCGCCGGCAGTCCACAGTTTTATCAGAAATTCTTCATTTGACTTTTGTCCATCAGTTTCCTGCGAAAGTTCGTCGTCGCCCCAGATTGTAATTGCAAGGTTTTCGCCGGTATAAACACCGGCTCCAACCAACAATCCGTTTTGCGAGAAAATACCTATCTCAGAACCAATTTCAGGTTTAATATCCCAAGTCTGATTTGGAATCATCAAACTCATATTATTTCCAGTGATTTTCACATTTTTATAATGCTTAGGTTTAGGAATTTCGATATTCGATTTTGATGTATTCGCTGTATTTGCAGGATAAAATAAAGTAGCAGAATTGCTCATTTTTATTTGATAGCCTTCGCCGGGATACATATAATCAATAAGGTTAACTCCAAAAATAGGCCAATACATCTGTCCGTAATCATCTTTCACAATAATAATATCGTTTACAATAGAACTTAAAGCATCTGCTACAGACATTGGTGTAATACGCAAATAAGCAATATAACTCCAACCTTGCTGAATATTTATCGGTGTAATTTCCGGTGGATTATAAAAACCAGTAACTATCATTGTATCTAACTGATTCATTTTTATCCAATATCCTTCTTTGAAATTAAAATCGCCTATATCATTAATTCCATACGATGGCCAATAAGTTGTACCTATATAGTTTTTCATTAAATATACATTTGTCGAAACATTTGCAAACATGCTGTCGCAATTTGTATTCTCCGGCTCCAAATATGTAGATATCATGCTCCAGCCAAAGTCTAATGGAATATCTTGCTGATTTATTGAATCTACTGCATAGCTTAACTCACTCATACAGATATTGTTATCTGATAGTGTTAGCTCATAAATGCCGGCCGATAGGTTTGCAATATTTTGGCTGGTTTCGCTATTGCTCCATAAGAACTGGTAAGGCATAACACCGCCCGAAACGGTTAAATCTATTGCTCCCACACTGATTGCAGCCGGTGTGTTGATTATGCTTTCGGTAACAACAATTTCATTGGGTTCGATTAGAGTAAATGTTGTGTCGGTGCTACATCCCTGCATATCCTGAACCGTAAGGTAGTAGTTTCCGGCTGCGAGGTTTATAGGTGCATAATTTGGAAACGGTGTTGCCCAGATATACATAAATGGCGAAGTGCCACCACTTGTCGAAACTGAAATTTCACCACTATTGTTGTCAAAGCAAGATAGATGAGTAATATTTGCAGATATTTGCATTTCGGCAAGTATGTCTATTTGAGTAGTTGGTGTTGAAATACTTACTCCATCAGAAACTTCTAACATGAATATTGTATTTGCAGTAATGATAGCTTGCAGAACAGAACTTGTGTCTTGCTGAATTAGAGTATTTCCTGCATACCAACTATATGTATTATTTCCTGTTCCGTTTTCGGTATGGGCAGTGAGTGTTACATTTGTTCCGCTGCAAACTAAGGAATCGGAAACAGTTATCCAAGCATTAAGTGCCGGACTACCAAACTGTAGCGAACAGGAATTATTATACGGATTGTATTCCTGAGGTGAAACATTCACAATTTCGACATATATTTCTCCAAGTGCAGTAGTTGCCGTCCACGAAACAAAAATTGGGTTTGCAAGACTCGAATTTGCACCTATGAAAACCGGAGAAGAGCCAATATACAAGGTGTCGAAATTATTTATAGAAAATACATTCACGGTAGCCGAACCTGCTTCGTTTCCAATATTTATAATTTTTGGATAAATCATAACAAAGCTGCCTACATTCGGGTTAGGATTCGATATGCTTACACAAGGGCTTTCGAAAGTAAAATCGGGTGCTAAACCTACAATAAGTGCACGTGTAGCCTGGTTGTTTGCAACATAATCCTCCGGTACAAAATTAGCATTGTCAAGAGATACAGTTATATTATCTACACCGATAGTATCGGGAACAAACACATCTGTACATGCTACCGAAGAATCTTCATAAGCTATCAATCCCGAAACATAAACCGAATCGCCAAGGGTTTGACCGTTTACACTAAAGTGAACGAAAAACGGACCTGCATCAACATTTCCAATGTTCACAAAAGAGCTTGTAATAGCAACAGTATCGCCCGGATCTGGATTTATTATGCTTGGCGAAATATGTGAAGAAAGAACCTCAAGGTCGGCAAAATGCTCCTGAACAAAAACATAAATTATATGTGAATTGTTCGATTCGTTTCGTTCGCAAATAATTGAAGAATCCGGTGGAATGAAATCGACTTTCACCTCAATTTCGTGATTTCCGGGAAGTAGAAACTCATGGTCGAAGGAGCTTAAAACCTGACCGCCAGATGTTATAACCGGAACTACATCAGTGCCAATAAATACACCATCGGAAAAATAGGAAACCGAAATATTATTGTTTGTAAAGTTTCCGTTATTTTTCACATAAGTTTTAGCATTTAACGAGCTTCCCAAATCTACATTTATTCTATTATAGTAGCTGTTCCATGGATAATATTTCATAGCAAATAAATCGTTGCCAATCTCTTTCACAGAATAATTGTTCGACTCGTTAAGTTCGTAAACAGTTTCTGCGGCATCTGCCCAAACGGAAATTGTTTGCGGGCATTCGGTTCTTGCAAAAGTTCCTGACTGAACAAATTGGCTATCGTAGGCAAGCAAACTATCTATCCAAACAGAATCTGAAATAAAAGTTGAGTTGTTGTAAAATACTACAAAAAATCCATAAGCATCACTATCGCCGGTATTTGAAATTGTAGCCTGAACAGACATCAAAGCTCCTATGGCGGTGTTTACATTTGAAACATTTATATTCGAGGCACTCAGTTCAGGATAAGACTGTTCGATGTATATACTTTCGGTGAGCTCCTGATTGGCTTCGTTGGTTTCAAAAATATTGTCATTATTATCAACTGTAATTTTTATAAAATGATAACCCGAAGCATAAAAACTATTACTAAACGAAATGGTATTCTGCGACAAGCCTGAAACAGCTCCAAGATTTAGAATTGCCAGTGTATCGCCGGTAGTAATATCTTCTATCAATGCAGTTGTAGCTGCCGCTGAAACGCATTGTAGATTATTAATCTTAAATTGGATATTTACGGATTGTCCAATGTAGGGCGAATTGTCGCTAAATAGAATATCGGTAGGTGCCAAATCCGGAACCGGTGGATAAATATATTTGCTTTTTTTCAGATAATTGTTCGATTCGTTCGATTCGGAAACAAGGTTAGTATGGTCTATTGAAACTGCAAAAGATTTGGTTCCGCTCGTAGCAAATGTCATGCTTTTATTTATCGACATACTTTGGCCGGCGGCAAGATTATTTACCCATAAACTATCGCTAATTGTATCGTTTACATAATAATAAACCCAGAAATTGCTTGCAGCAAGATTTCCTGAGTTTGTAAAATGTCCACTTATAGACACAGGATTTCCTGCCACTGAACATCCACTATTCCAATTCAGCCATTGATAGTCTATTCTGAGGTCAACAAACTGATAGACAGGACCTGTTGGAGAACTCGGATAAGGATCGACAGTGAAATATTCGTAGCCAGATTGTCCGTTTAAAGTATAATCTGTAGCTGTAGAACTAATCGAATAATTGTCCGGCGAGTAAGGAGCCGAGAAATATAAATCGAAATAACCGCCAACAGTAGAGTATGTTGTAATTACCTGTCCTGATGGTATTGTCATTTGGATTGTTGCACCTTCGCAAGGCTGATTTCCGCCAAGCGAATCGTAAGTTATCTGACCGAAATAATGTATGCTTGCTCCTGTTCCGGCATCAACATTCGTTGGTGTGATTCCGGTGGAAACAAACAGAATTTGCGGAAGCGGAACATTTCCTACAGTTATTGGGCGAATTGCCATATTGTTCAATTCATTGTCTTCAACTATTGTTTCAAGCGGATCTACTATAACTTTCACAGGAAAATAGTCCCAATATGCAAAATAGTGCTGTATGGCAACTGAAGTTGAAGTTTGCGGCTGAATTGCGGAAATCATTGTACTATCAACGATTGTATCTTTAATGATAAACCAAACTTTCACGTCTTCGGCAAGATAATCTGTGTAGTTGTGAATATTTGCAGTGATAGTAATTTGCTCTCCCATATCTGGCGACGAGTTAGAAAAATTTATATCATTTGCAAAAATACTCAAATCAAGAAAATCGTTACTAACCATTGGATTCGACACATAGCTTGTATTGCTTGCAGTTGCTATATTTCCGAGCGAATCGTAGGCAAAATACTTATAACCGTGATTTCCAAGACTCAATTGCGTGAAATAGACATAAGTTTTCCCATCTGTAAAATCCTGGTCGTTAGGGTCTTCTTCCGAAAGGCTGATAATTTCGTCCATAGGGTCGATAAAATCACCATCGTTATTGTTGTCAATTTTCAGTTTTGGATAGCTTGCCATTGGCGGATTATTATCAAGATCGGAATAAATAATCTGATATTGGAAATAAGTTCCCGACGCTCCTATTGTTGGCGAAACTCCCGAGGTTCCGTTAAAAGGAGAAGCCTGATTGAACGATATATCCGGTGCCTGCGATTGCAAGTAAGCCCAAGCCAGTAGCGAAACATAATTAGTATTTCCAGAAGCATCTGTAAAACCAAGTTCTGCTGAATGCTGCCCAATTTGGCTTGTATTAAAATTAATATCAATTTGTTGGGATGCACCGCTTGCAAGGGTCAAACTGCATGCAGAAACTGTAAATGCTGAATCGCTGATAATGCAATCGGCGATATCAACCGGTAAAGTGCCCGTATTGTTTATTGTGCAAGTTGTTGAACTCCCGGTGTTTATGTCAACATAGCCCAAGTTGGTATTGTTACAAATCAATTCCCAACTTGAAACTGCTTCTAAACCTTGCCCTGTAAGTGAAATGTCGGAACATGGTGTATAGCTGTCAGTTACGATATTCAGAATTTCAGAAAATGCTGTATCATATGAAGGACTAAAAGCCACTTCAATTGTGAGACTTTGCCAGCTCGGTATAACTCCTGCAAATGGGGTGAGGATACTAAAAGCATTTCCCGTAATATCCATTGAAACAACCTGCATAGGCGAATTTCCAATATTACTTAGCGTGAACGAAGAGGTATCTGTTAATCCTTCTGCAATACTATTAAAACTTATAGAGTTGCTTGAAATATCGCATTGAGGGCATTCATTCAAAAATTCGCTTGGAATAATAATTGGCGAATTGCTTAAATCATTGCTGTGAATTTCTATATTGCCGGAGAAATTGCCTGCAAATGCACTTTCAAAATAAACATCTATAGCAATAGTATTCCCAGAGGCTACTGAAACATTTGGATTTGTAACATGAAGCCAGGCAAAGGATTCAATAACATTTACATTTAAAATGCCGCTTCCTGAATTGCTTATAAAAATAGTGTCGTAAACAATATCGCCACAATTTGCTGTATGCGACAAACTATCTGTTTGTACAGAAATAGTTGGGAACGAAACAGGTTCGTCTATTGTGAAATTAGCAGTTGCTGTACAATTTGAAGCATCTGAAATTGTTACAGAATAGTTTCCTGCAACTACATTTTGCAAATTCTGACTTGAAGAACCATCGCTCCAAATGAAACTATACGGTAAAGTACCTCCGGAAACCGAAAGATTTACAGCACCGGAAGCAGTTCCCGGATAAATTACATCTGTTACGGCAGAATTTATTATTAGAGGTGCGGGCGAGTATATTGCAAAATAAACTTCAACACTGCAATTGTTTGCATCGTTTACGCTGACTTGGTAAGTCCCTGATGATAAATTATTTATCGAACTTGTGCTTTGCCCAATAGACCACATATAATTGTAGGGAGCTGTGCCACCACTCACATTTAAAGCAATGCTTCCGTCGTTTGCACCGCTGCAACTAATGTCGGAAATAACTTCATTTAATGACAATTGAGCAGGATCGCTTAAATAGTAAGTCGCTATAGTTTGGCAGGAATTTAAATCGGTTACTGTTACATAATAGTTCCCGGCAGACAACCCACTGATTGTTTGATTGTTATTTCCAATATTCCAACTATAGTTGTAAGGTGAGTTTCCACCGTTAGCACTAATGGAAATGCTACCGTCTGAACCGGCGGGACAAAGTGGTGAAACTAAGGTTTCGGTAACATTTATCTGATTTCCCTCGAAAATTTCGACATTTCCAGTGGCTGCACAACCCGTTTGGTCGCTTGCTGTTACAGTATAGACACCTGCAGAAATATTATTCAAATCTTCGGAATTGCTACCTGTGTTCCATTGATAGACGTATGGAGCAGTTCCGCCCGAAGCAGAAAGATTTATTGCTCCTGAAGAACCGCCATAACAAAACACATCGAAAGTTGCAAAGTCGAGATCCATAGAATCGCCGACAGTTACAGTAAAAACTTCTGAATTTGTACATTGCCCATCGAAATAACTATATGAAATATCGAAAGTTCCTTCTCCGTTCAATGTTGGATTATATGTATTTCCATTAATACCATCACCGGTAAATAAACCACCTGCCGGCATACCTGTAAGTGTTACAGTAGGAGCATTGAAACAGTAAGCCGAATCAAGACCAAGAATGCTAACATTTGTGGTTTGCGAAACATTTGTAGTTTGGCTTGTGCTGTTTGAACATCCGTTTGCATCGATAAATGAATATGTAATTGTATGAAAACCAAGACCTGCCGTGTATGGAACAAAGGCATCGTTAGACAATCCGTTTCCGTTGAAAACTCCACCTGCCGGACTTCCAGTCAATGAATAGTAGGTGGCTGATAGACAATAATTTGTATCTAATCCTGCGAAACTAACCGTAGGCAGGGGATTAATAGTAATCAGAATTTCGTCGCTCGATTGGCAACCATTTACATCGCTTACAGTTACACTGTACAATCCTGTAGAACTGGCTGTTATTAATGGATTTATTGAACCTGTATTCCAATAATAATTTATGAAAGTTCCATTGTTTGCCGACAGAGCCTCAACTGTAACAGGTGTTCCACAAGTAGTGGTATCGCTTGGCAGGCTTACAAAAATTGTGTTTGAGTTTTGAACATCGAGCTGGCAGGCTATTTCAAATTGTGGTGTCAAAGCATCGTTTGTGGCAATAGTTATATTTCCTGAATAAATGCCTGTTGCAAGATTCGTTGCATCGAAATTTATATCGAAAACCACCGAATCGCCTGAGGATAGCGATGAGCCAATATTAGAAACCGTAAGCCACGATAAATTTTCGCTGACCGTATAGTTCAAAATTCCCTGTCCTTCATTTTTCAGAATTAGTGTTTGGTTGAGCTGATCGTCGCAGTTCACTGCAATAGCATCGAGGTTGTCTGCCGAAATGGTTACATTAGGAATACCAAGCCCGAAACCGTGTAAAGAAACTTCTACATATTGGTCATTATTATAAATTTTTAGAGTGTCAAAATAATGAGTAATAAGCCCGGGTGTGAACAATACATCTTTATTTGATGATTGTCCAGGCAATATATAAAATGGAGATTGGCTTACTGCATACCATGGATTTGTTGTTCTTAAACTATCGACAAAAAGGGTGTCGCAACCAATGTTTGCTAAAGTTGCATATAAATAGCCGGTAGTATTCAGATTTATTGAATCGAATTCTAAACTTGGAGTTAAAACCGAAATTGTAGGGGCACCAATAACATCCATCGAAACTGTAAACATATGAGTTGTGTTTAGCGGGTCGTTGGTATTTAATAATATTTGAGTGCTATATGAGCCAACATTCATTGCATTTGCATCGAAACCAAAATCAATAACTATTGAATCGCCAATAGGAACAATTCCCATATCCGGCGATGCGCTTAGCCACGGTACAGTAAGATTACTAAAATTGAAATCTAATTCGCCAATTCCAGTATTATAAATAGTGAATTCAGAAACTGTTGAATTTTCGCAGTTTACGTTTGCTGCAATCGAATTTTGATTGTAACCTACAATAGGTGCTCCGGTAGAAACTCCTTGCAAATTAATGGTATGAACTCCATCATTGGTTGATAACACTAATTCATCTGAATAAACCTGGGCATTTTCCGGAATAAAATCTATCGTTAAATCATATTGACTGAAAGGCTGAATTGTCAATGAGTTTACATATGCCCAAAAGTCTGACAGAGTGTTGCTTACACTGTAAATTTCTAATGTATTGCACCCATTGTTGAAAATTGTGAGTGTTTGCATGTCGCTCATCCATTGCATAGTCTGGTCGAAATAAACCGTATCAGTAGAAAATGAAATTTGTGGATTTCCGAACAGGTACAAATTACAATAAATTGAACTTGAAGGATTTTGTGGGTCGTTTGTAGAAATAATAATTTCTGCCTGATAGTTTCCGGCTATCAATCCTGCTGTGTTCACAATTAAAGTCATTTGTGAAGTGTCGCCTGCAAAAACAGTATTCTGTGCATTTTGCAATTGCAGCCATGAAGGAATACTGCCGGTATTCATAACTGTATAGCTTAAGCCACCTTGCCCAAAATTGTAAATTTCAACTGCCAAAGTATCAGTAGAATTGCAGTTTTGCAGAGTTGTGCTAAGGCTGGTCGAAGAATAGCCAACCACAGGTGCACCATCGGAAATTCCTGAAAGTACTATAAAAGTATCTGTTGCATTGTTGAACAAATATAAGGTATCGACAAATTGCCCCGAGCTTGTAGGACTAAAACTAACGCTAATTTGTTCCGAACTAAATGGTTCAATAAACAAGGAATTGTTGCCGGCAGAAAATTCAGCCAAGGAATTCGCAATATTTGTAATAACCAAAGTATCGCAACCCGTATTTTCTATAGTGAAACTTTGCTGCGAGCTTGTCCATTGTGTTACATTCCCGAAGTCGAGAGAAGTATCAATCAATGCAATTTCCGGTGAACCATAAACATTTAAATTAATTGGGATTGAGATTTGGGGGTTTAAGGGGTCGTTGGAATTTATAATTACATTGGCTGAGTAGTTTCCACTTTCGAGATTAAGAGAATTGAACGATAGATCAATTTGCTGGTTTTGATTTTGTGGAATAATACCAGTATTCGGAATAATATCAACTATATTGTTATTAATAATTGGTGCAGTTGAGTAAATTGTTGTTGTATTGCCGTATGCTACTCCATTGTTTCCATTGCCAGATAAATCTTCCCAAGGATTTTGTCCATTAAAATTATAATAAGCAACCAGACCTGATTCGTTTCCTGTTAAGGATGTGTTCATTGAAGATTGGATTTCTTGTTGAGATCTTGCATAATTCCAAATTCGTATTTCATCAATCTGTCCTGAAAACGATTCTGGATCATTAATTCCATATCCACCAATTTGAATTTTATTGATAATTTCTACGACATTATTTACAGAGCCATCAAAAATTCCATTAACATAATACTGCAATAAACCATTTGAAGAACAGGTTGCGACAACATGTGTCCAAACATTAGAAGGAATGGATGATGTAGCTCCTGGTTGTGGCCAATAGCCAAGCACACTACCAGAAGTTGTGGGACAAATATAAAGAGCCTGATCGCTACCCGTATAAGTTTGAATAATAGCACGGTAATCACTTTGAGTCCCATCATCTTTAATCCATGCTTCTAATGACCATGCAGTAAGATTTCCTGAATATGGAGTGTTAATATAATCCCCACTTCCATCAAAACTTGCAGCCTGCCCTGAAGAATTATTTTGATTCCCCAAACTTTCAATCTCATACTCCAAATCGCCACTACCATTATTATAAATTGTGATAGGAACTGTGGCTGAATCGTCGCATGAAATATAAACGTCTATTGAGTCGGGCACAACAGAAATTGCTGGTGCTCCGAGACAAATTCCAGATAAGCAAATAGTTGAATTGCCAATATTTGTTTGAATCAACAAAGTGTCATTAAAAGTGCCACCCGAAATAGGCGAATATGTTACAGAAAACTGCTCAATTTGGTTTTGTGCAATTGTGTATCCTGTTCCCGAAAGTTGGAAAATTGTATCGGCATTTGTTATCGAACTAACATATAAGGTATCGCAACCGGTGTTTTCGATTGTAAAATTTATTGTAGTATCGGTGTTTTGCATTAGGCTTCCAAAATTGAGACAAGTATCGGATAATAGAATTTGAGCCGGCGAATTGTCAATAATGGCTATTGCCGAAACCAAATTGCTTGCACAAACCGATTGATTTCCATTTATTGTGAGTGTAAAATCGTCAATAGCCCATTGGTCATAATAATTTCCAGAGTGATCTATTTGACGTAAACGGAAACTAGTGGAAGCTGTTTGAGCCCCGACTGGCATATTTTCTGAAATATATGTAAAACTGCTAAATGCTTCTGTATCATAAATACTTATAGTTGTCCAACTTGAGCCATTATTTGTTGAATACTCTAATGCAATGTCTTCTCCACTATCAGCATTTTCACAGGTTGAACCACCTCCGGTACCAATTAATAGGTAGAACTCAATGCTACCTCCAAGAGTAAAATCAAAGTTGTTTGATTGAACTAATCGTGTTCCACTTGAAGTAAAATGAAGAGCATTTCCGCTCATAGCACCACAAGTAGTATTATTTGAAGCATTGCTTGAACTTGCCCAAATTGAAGAATTCAGACCCGAATTAAAATCATCAGTCAAAGTAATTGAACTTGGATAGAGAGCCTCAACATAAAAAGTATCGTTGTCGAAAAGTACCGGACTAGTGTAGTTTGCACCGGAATGAAGTAGTGTTCCGCCGGGGAAATCGTACCAGTTGTAAATACCCGATGAGCCTGAAACAAATAAATCGACAGAACCGCTTCCGCAAAGGTAACCATCGGTAGCTGTAGGGTCTGGGGGCGATAAGCTTACCATTGTAGTATCGCTGTAGCTATTCATACAACCCATCGTATCGTAATAGAGATAATAAATATTGTATGTTCCTATTCCCGACAAATTTGGATTGAAAGTATTGCCGCTAATGCCTTGTCCGTTGAAAGTTCCGCCGGCGGGAATCCCTGTCAAAATACTTGGTGCATCGCTGCCACAATATTCTGGCTGCAAACCTGTGAAACTAACCACCGGTCCTACGTATGTAGAAACAATTAAAGTATCGGTGCAGCCATATTGGTCGGTATAGCTGTATGAAATATCAACTGCTCCGGCTGCAACCATTCCGGGATAAAAAATATTGCCATTTATTCCGTCTCCTGTAAAAGTACCACTGTCGGGCGTGGCAAACAGAGAGTCGGGCAAACCGTTTGTTGCACAATAGTACGAGTCTAATCCACTCACAGAAAGTGTAGGATATGAATAATTGAAAATCTCGATACTGTCGGTTGCCAAACAGCCGTTTTGATTGCTCACTTCTACCCAATAAATTCCGGCAAGCGAAACATCAATAGTTTGTGTTGTGTCGCTGGTGTTCCAGAGATATATCATTCCGGGATTTCCAGCATCAAGAGTTGCTGAATTATTAAAACATAAATTTTGGTCTGCACCTAAATCAACTATTGGATTTTGGTGAATAGTTAAATCTACAATCACCACACTATCGCAGCCGTTTGCTGTGATTAGTGTGTCGTAATAAATTCCGCTCGAACTTGCCAAAACTCCACTAAAATAAACTTGCTCCGATTCACAAATTTCCATTGAAAGATTGCTGACATTGTAGCAAGAGTCTGTTAGGTTTGCTTGGACTATTAGTTGGGAAATTCCGGTGCCTTCGTTATAGAGGGCTTGGATTTCTGCTTCAGAGAGGGCTCTGTTGTAGATGCGGATGTCGTCGATCTTACCGTTGAAATAAAACGGGAGTCCATTAAAACTACCACCACCAATCCTGACTGGGTCATTACCTGATGCTAATAATCCAGAGGTGCTAATTAAGTTGTCCAATTGACCATCTATATATAATGAAAGGTTTGCTCCGTCCCAATGTTGAGTAATAAAGAACCATTTATTTTCAATTAGATTAGAATTAGAAGGAAAAGCATATTGATTGTTAGTCCATACATGTGCAAAAATTTGACCAGCTGACGACGATCCTATAACCCATTGTCTATTTTGAGTTTCACCATCTTTACTAACCAAATCGCCATACCAAGCATCTGCATTAACCCAAAGACAAATCGTATGAGAATTTTGCTCAAATCTATAGTCTTCTTGTATTGAAATATAATCATCTTCACCATCAAAACTATAAGCAGAATTTGGATTTCCAAATCTGTCTGTAGAAAGTGTTGGCCCATAGTTTATTGTTCCATGTAAGATTCCATCATTTGGAATCGAATCACCACTCTCATCATTTGCATCTCCATTAAACGGATAATAAGCCACGAGCCCAGAATCTAAGTTTAGAGTTTCTGTGGCATCGCTCGAAATGTTAAGCGTGTCGGTATAATTTCCAATTGCATTATTTTGGTTTAAAATAATTGGAATTTCTAATGAGTCGCCTGCGGGTACCGAAATACCCTGCGGGTTTTGAAAACCCGCAGGGTATGCTCCCATTATAAACGGTTCTTCCAAACCAAACAAACTGTCAATTGTTAGGTTGCAGTTTCCTGTATTAATAAGGTATGCCGAAAGAGTGTCGTATGCCTGCATAATATCAAGAGTTCCAAAGTTTATGGTGTCGGGGCTGAGGCTTAGGATTGGGGTGCATGGTTCTGTAACTTCAAAACTATCAGAAACTATGCAGCCGTTTGCATCGGTAATATCGACAAAATATGTTCCGGCAAGTAAGCCGCTAATATCTTCGGTGGTTCCGCTGGAATTCCATACATATATATAAGGTGTGGTTCCGCCGGAAATTGATATATCAATTGCTCCATCATTTGTTCCCATAGAAGAAACATCAGTAATAGTTGCATAAATTGTTGGCAAAGAATTCACTGTTAAAGTTAATGTTACTGTAGAATCGCAAGCATTTGCAGCAGTGAAAACTTCAGTATAAATTCCTGTTACAGAAAGCATTTGTGTACCGAAAATGTATGATTCGCCATCGCAAATCGAAGCCGATATTGTGTTTGTTATTTCGATTGGTTCAGTGATATTAAATGATAAAACTTCATTCTGATTTCCATTAGTTCCAACGGCTACAAGGCTCTCTAATCCACTCATTCCGTTTACAACAAACACAGAATCACTAATAAATGGAAAACCTGACAGAATATAAGTTGCATTTGCATCGTAAGTGCTTCCTGTCGATGCTTGCCAGATTCGCCATTTAAACAATTCCCCAGTAGCAAAGCCATCGTTGCCGGTATCAACACCCCAGGCTGTTATAGCATCCATATTACCTGTCCATTGAATGTATCCTCCACATGTCAAATCTCCTGTATTTTGCTCATAGAAAACACCAATATAATCTCCGTTTTGTAATGGTTGACCATCAATTAACAGTGAAACAGTAGGTTGCACCATTATTATGTGATTTGTTCCGGTAACATTATAATTCCAATCGAAAATGCCCGAAGTATTCCCTCCATTATCATCACCTACTGTTACAGAATAATTTCCGGCAAGTAATCCTGAGAGATCTTCTGTTGTTGCTCCGATTGACCATGAATATGTGTATGGTGGGTTGCCTCCTGAGATTGTTAGGTCGATTGCTCCGTCAGCACCGCCATTACAGCTTAGGTTGGATTGAGTATAACTAACTGAAAGTTGAGGAGAATTAACTGTGATATAATCCACCATCACCAAAGTGTCACTACTATTTCCATCAGAAACAATCAACGAAATTGTATATAATCCGTCAGTTTGGTAAATATGCGAAGGATTTTGCACGGTATCAGTTGTTCCATCACCAAAATCCCATAGCCAAGTTGTTGGGTTTCCGGTTGATAGGTCGGAGAATTGGATTGTGTCGTTTGGAGTAGTGAGTGTGTCGGAGGTGGTGAAGTTGGCTGTGAGTGGATCGTATAAAATTCCAGTTTGAGAAGTAAAATAGACATTATCCAATCTAACTTTTCCTCCTTCACTATCATTTTCGTTTCCATGTCTGTAAACTAAAGCTTTTACTGCAAGAGTTTGTCCGGAATATGCCGATACATCATACCATACATCTTCATAATTTGTTTGGCTGTTCTGCCAAGAATATGAATCGGGCGATTCTTCTAAAACATTATTCCCAAGTAGTATTTGAGAATAATTATTATGGTAACCATCATATTCATGAAGCTGCCTCTTCATATGTAGAAAAACCGGAGCTGATGGAATCTGTATTGGAGTAGAAGATAATGTAGTAGTTCCTTGTTCTCCTTGAGACCAAGCGGTCAAATGAGCATTTCTATTTCCGGTTTCATATTCTTCAATGCTTGCAATTCCATTTCCTGTTAGTTGCCAATTTACTAAATCTGGATATTGTTCAAAGTTGAAATTTGGAACAAGAATACTACTTGCTCCAACAAAGATATAATCCACCATAACCAAAGTATCGCTACTTGTGCCGTCAGAAACTACCAATGAAACTGAATAAGTCCCGGCTGTTTGATAAATATGCATTGGGTTTTGGGTAGTGTCTGTAGTTCCATCGCCAAAATCCCAAAGCCAAGCTGTTGCGTTTCCTGTTGATAGGTCGGTAAATTGGATTGTGTCGCCTAATGTTAAAGAGGTATCGGATGCAGTGAAGTTGGCCACGAGTGATGGAGCAATTCCAGATAACACTTCAATATAATTTGTTTTAACATGAGTATCAGAAATCTCACCTTCATCAATAAACAATGAAACAGTGTAAACGCCAGTTGTTTGATATATATGGCTTGGGTTTTGAATTGTGGATGTATTTCCATCGCCAAAATTCCATGACCATAAATAGTATGGACCTGTTGAGAGATCAGTAAAAAAAATAGTATCTCCCAATACAATTGAGGTATCGGAAGCTGTAAAATTTGCTTGAACGTACTGTGCCTTTAATTCATTCCACAGCCCCAAAAAAGCCACTGTCATTGTCAAAAAAAGCAATGTTTTTCTCATAATTTAAATCTTTAATAATTATTAATGAATTTGTTTATCGAAATTTTAATCTTGTTCTTAGTTTTATGATTTGCTTTAGATTGATTTACAAAAAGAATTGAAGCTATACCATTATTCAGATATCGTGTTGAATTTAATACAATTTGGTTTCTATTTCTGTTAATTAATCTATTCATAATTTATGTTTCAAATCCTTGCTATGGCTTATATTTGATTTGCTAATATGCATAAGATTTTTGAACTATTCAAAAAAAAGATGCTCAATATCTGCAATTGTTAAAATAGTGTTTTTATGTCTTTATATTTTAATAGTTTAGATAATATGTTCTTTTTGCAAATTTTCCTATGACTTAAAAAATGCACCTTGTTTTCGATATATTGAAGGTTTTAATCCTGTGATTTTTTCGAAATTTGAACGAAAAGTATTCACTGAATTATATCCAACTGCTACGCCAACTGCTTCAATTTTTAGATTTGATTCGGTAAGCAAGATTTTAGCTTCCATAATTCTATAATAATTTATAAACTGATTGATAGTTTTTCCACTATATTTTTTTATTGAGTCAAACAAATATTTACGGTTGGTTTCCATTATTTTTGCTAATTCATCAATATTCAAACTATCTTTTTTAAAAATATTGTCTTTCTCAAATTTTTCAATTACTTTATCAAACAGTTCTTTTAATACTTCGTTCTCATTATTTTCTGTAGAGTTTTGATAAGTATCATCAATTGAAATAGTAGTTTTGTATTGATTTTCTATTTCAAGATTCTTTTTATATAGTGCCTTATATGCCTTATTTTTCTGCTTATATTGCCAATAAATTAATATCAGAAGAAAAATAACAACAATCAGTGCTATTATCACATTAAACAATATTCTTTCTTTCTTAGATATCTCAGCTTGTTGAAGCTTTATCATGTTTTGCTTCTCTTTTGTTTCATATTCGACTTGCAAATTTGCAATTCGCTTATTCATATCCTCATTCAGAAGAGTATCTCTAAGTTTGTTGTAGGCATTTGTATAATCAAAAGCTTCTTTGTAGTTTTCTAAATAATAATTGAAATTTGCAAGATTTTTCAGATTATCTTTTATCAATGGTCTATTTCCCACTTTTTTGTTTATTTCAATTGCCTGTTTTAAATAAAATATTGCTTCATCGTACTTTTCTTGTTTCGATAATAATGTGCCCAAATTATTTAAGTTTACCGCAACCTGACCAGTTCGGCCAATTCTTTTATTAATAGCCATTGCCTCTTTATGAAGCTGCAAAGCTTTATCGTACTGCTTATTAGATGTTGCAACTAAGGCTAAACCATTGAGGGAGATTACCAAATAATCAGGTGCATCTATATTTTGAAGAATATTGTATGCCAGGCTGAAATAGAAAGAAGAGGAGTCAATATTATTTAGTTTATAATAGGTACTACCTAACTCATTATAATCTACAGCAATATACATAGAGTTGCCAGACTGTTTATCCATTTCCAAAACTAATCGGGTATATCTTATTGACTCTTCATAATTTCCCATTGTGTAATACAAACTGCCTAAAGTGGAATAACAATCTGCAATAGAATTCAAATTGTTTGATTCTTTAGCATGTCGCAGTGCATTTAAATTATGTTCTATTGAAATTTCAAAATTGCCTAGCCTGTTGTTGCATGTGCCTAAAAAGATATAGCAATTAACAATTCCACTAGTGTCAGATACTTGCTTGTTGAAAAAAAGTGCAGTATCAGCATATAAAATGGAAGAATCAATCTTTCCTACATACAAAAGGCAACCACTAATTGCTAGTGAAACTTCAGCTATTTTATTTTTTTCATGCAGTGCTGGTAGCACCTTTTGATAAATTGGTAAAGCCTTCGAATACTGACGTTTGGTATATAAACTATCTGCTTTGCTCAATAATTGTTGGCTTGAATTGTCAATTGCCATTGTATCATAAGCAGTAGCAATGAAAATTAATAAAATAATAATATGTACGATTCTTGTTTTCATATGTGTAGTTTTGATTTAGAATTTTGTAACTTATGTTGTTTCGTGTATTAAAATTTCGGGATACTGAGATATGGATGTCCAAAATGTGTTGTAGAATATACTAACCTTTGAGCTGATGCAGGAAACAACCAGATAAAGGATGAATCAATAAATGAAAATACATTTTTCAAATTGCTAATAGTTTCTGAATTTATATTTATCATATTTGAGTATTCTTTTTCTTTTTCCAAATCGAAATTCATATATTCCCGAATTATTTTTACGAAATTTGGATTTTTTTCATTGGCTTGAACTGTCAGTAAGTTAACTGTTAAACTGTCAATTTTTGTCTCAGAGTACGAAAATGACATAAAATAAATTGAAATAGCAATAACTAAAAATATTCTTCTCATTTGCGATAATTATGTTTTAGTGTTCATTAAATATTTTTTTGTCGTAAAGATAATAACTCATTATTGTACTCCAATACTTTTTTGATATTTTTCTAAAAAAGAATCTGCCTAAGTAAATTGTAATCTCAAAATTTTTGTATTTTTGAAATAAATTATGATGGTAGAAAATATTGTACATAGAGATGCTGTGCTGCTGGGAATAAATAATTATTCACAAAAACGGATGATTCATTATTTTCTCTTAGATAAATTTAATTCCTTTAGTGTAAATAAAAAAATATGACAGTCTGAATATTTTAATGAAAAACAAAAAAACATATCACGAAAGCGCAAAATTGCATGTAACGGGTACCGCAAAGTATATTGATGATATAGAAACTGATAACAGAATTATCCGGGGTTTTGTTTTTAAAAGTGAATTTGCTCATGCAAAAATATTATCATTCGACCTATCGGAAGCCAAAAAAGTAAAAGGAGTTCATGCAATTGTAAGTTACAAGGACATTCCTGGAGAAAATCAAATGGGTCCTGTAATTCATGACGAGGAAGTGCTTGCAAGCCAAAAAGTTGGTTTTATTGGACAGGCTATATTTCTAATTGCTGCTGAAAATGAAGAAATTGCAAACGAAGCAAAAAGCTTAATAATAATCGAATTTGAACCATTGAAGCCAGTTATTACTATAGAACAAGCAATAGAATGTGGCGATTTTTTTCAGGAAGAAAGAAAAATTGAATGCGGCAATTTCGAGGAGGCTTATCATAAATCGCAAAATAAGATTGAAGGAAGATTTAAGACTGGAGCCCAGGAACATTGGTATCTCGAAACTCAGGTTTGTCTTGCCTTGCCTGGGGAAGGAGATGAGATTAAAATATTTAGCTCTACTCAAAATCCCACTGAAACCCAGTGCATTATTGCTGAAGTTTTGAATATCTCAAATAAAGATATTGAAGTTGAAAACAGGCGGCTTGGCGGAGCGTTCGGAGGTAAAGAGACTCAGGCAAATCATATTGCAAGCTGGACGGCATTATTGTGTAAAACAACGAAACGTCCTGTTAAAATGCGGCTTCAGCGAAAAGAAGACCAAATCATGACAGGAAAACGTCATCCTTTTTTGATAAACTACAAAGCTGCTTTTGAAAGCAATGGAGAAATTACAGCCATGTCGAGCGAGCTGAATTCTAACTGGGGATATTCCTGTGATTTGTCGATGGCAATTTTAGAACGTGCAATGTTACATTCCGAAAACTGTTACTACATCCCTAACGCAAGAATAATAGGAAAAGCATGGAAAACAAACCTTCCTCCAAACACAGCTTTTAGAGGATTTGGAGCACCTCAGGCTATTGCAGCAATTGAATTAATTATTGATAAAATTGCACGTTATTTGAAAATAGATGCTGCAATAGTCAGAGAAAGAAATTTTTATGGAATAGAAAATGAAAAAACTACTCCCTATGGACAAATATTTACGAATAGCGTTATAAACTTAATTTATACAGAGTTGTCAGAATCTTCAGATTATTTCAACAGGCGAAAACACATAAATGAATTTAATAACAAAAACGAATTTGTGAAAAAGGGGATGGCAATAAGTCCGGTAAAGTTTGGAATTTCGTTTACAACTGCTTTTCTTAATCAAGCAGGTGCTTTGGTAAATATTTATAAGGATGGTTCTGTTATAGTAAATCACGGCGGAGTAGAAATGGGGCAAGGGCTACATACAAAAATTCAACAAATTGCTGCAAACGAATTAGGGATTCAATTAGACAATATTAAAGTAAGTCCGACTAACACTTCTAAAGTTCCAAACAGCTCGCCTACAGCGGCTTCCTCCAGCACCGACCTTAACGGGATGGCAGTAAAAATTGCCATAGATAAATTAAAAAATAGAATTGCAAAAGTAGTGATTGAACTATTTAATAAGGAAAATGAAGGGACAAAATATTTATTCGAGAATTTAATTTTTAAACACGATTTCATTTATGATGCTTTAGATACTAAAAAGAAAATCTCGTTTAAAAATGCTGTCTTGAAAACATATTTAAACAGAGAAAGTTTGAGTGCCACAGGATTTTATAAAACACCCGGAATCGATTTTGACAGGAAGTCTGGCAAAGGAAATCCGTTTTTCTATTTTGCTCAGGGAATGTCAATCTCCGAAGTTTTGCTCGACACACTCACTGGCAATTGTAAAATTCTGCAAACCGACATTTTACACGATGCAGGAAAATCTATAAATATTGAAATAGATAAAGGACAAATAGTTGGCGGTTTTCTTCAAGGAGTGGGCTGGTGTACTACCGAAGAATGCAAATGGGATAGCTCAGGAAATTTATTAAATAACTCTCCTGAAACATACAAAATTCCAACAACAGACGATATTCCGGAAAAATTGATAGTAAATTTCTACGAAAATTCGAAAAACGAAAATACAATTCGTCAGAGCAAAGCAATTGGAGAACCTCCATTTATGTTAGGCTTGTCGGTCTGGCTTGCACTAAAAGATGCAATTTCGGCGGTTGGAAATCATATAATCGAACCTGATTATTTCTTACCCGCAACTAATGAAAATATTTTATTGTCGATAAAAAAACTAAAAGCAAACCTATAATTCCAGAAACTCTCTGAACGTATATGACGCAAAAAATTAAAATGGTTGTAACTGACCTTGACGGGACTTTACATAATGACAAAAACAAACTAAGCGACACAGATTTTTTCACATTAAAAGAACTAAATCAAAGGAAAATAATTAGAGTTGTAGCAACCGGAAGATCTCTGTTTTCTTTTGAAAAAGTATGCATGCCGGATTTTCCTATTGATTTTCTAATTTTTTCGTCGGGATGCGGTATTTACGATTGGAACAATAAAAATTTAATTAGTGAAAATCATATTCCAAAGCAATCTGTTCTGTTAATTGCAAACGAATTGAAATCGCAAAATTTGAGTTTTATGATTCATTCGAATATTCCGGAAAATCATAAATTTTGTTATTACATCGGAAACGATAACAAAAATTCTGATTTTTATAATCGTATTAAACTTTATGATGGTCATACAAAGGAAATTGGAGACGACTTCAAAGAAATTGGAGATGCTTGCCAATTTGTTGCTATTACTGAAGAAATTCCACAAATTCTTAGCAAAGTTGAAAGATATTTGTCGCAATTTAAAGTGGTCCGCACTACTTCGCCATTAGATGGAAAATCTATGTGGATCGAAATTTTTCCGAAAAAAGTATCAAAGGGGGATGCCGTTTTAAACTTATGCAAAAAATTGGAATTTTCTACAGATTTTGTGCTTGGAATAGGTAACGACTATAACGATATTGATTTGTTAAAAACTACGGGCTATAGTTTTGTTGTAGAAAATGCCCCCGCTGTATTGAAAGAAAAATATATAGTTACTTCCAGCAACAATAATAGTGGCTTTAGCGAAGCCGTAAAACATTTTTTCGATTTATAAAGAATATCAAATTTTCTGTTGCCTTTTAGCTTTTTCCCAATTCACAGATTGTTTTCCCATGAGATATTTTATAGCTCCTTGAATAATTGAAAAATTCATGACGAAAAAATAATATGGAATAAAAAGTATTTTAAGCCGTAACTTTTTATTAGAAAATATCCAACCCAAGAGAGTAAATAAATAAAATACCATTTGCAAAAGCAGAAGAATGGTATAAATATCAGCAAAATCAAATTTCTTTAAATAAACAATTGCCACATTCAAAGGAAGTAAAATAATCATCGACAAAGGGCAAATCGTCCATCGAAGCACTTTATGTGAAATATATTGGAAACTCAGGATTTTATATTTGAAAGGGTTGAGAAGTTCCGGTAATCGGAAAATAGTTTGCAAAGAGCCGGCAGCAATTCGAACTTTTCGTTTCAATTCTTCTTTCACATTTAGGCTGGCAGTCTCAATTGCATATGCTTCAGGATTGTATTGAACTGTGTAACCTTGTTTGGCAATTCTTAGCGAAATAATAAAATCGTCTAATAAAGTGTCCTTCTCCACTTCCTCGAACAAACAGGTACGAATTGCAAAAAGTTCGCCAGCTGCACCAACCACCGAATTAAACTCTGCTTCAATTTTTTTGAGTGCCGATTCGTATTTCCAATAAAATCCTTCGCCCGAACCGCTTGCTCCATCATAAACTTCTTTGTAAATTCTTTTTTCGCCGGCAACACAACCAACTTTTTTATCGTGAAAAAGGTTTGCTATAATTCTAATACTGCTTTTCGAAAGGTTAGTATTGCAATCAGAAAAAACCACAATTGGAGTTTTAACAAATTTCATCCCACGATTCATTGCAGCAATTTTCCCATTTCGTTCTGACAAATGAAACAATTCAATATTTTCATATTTCGCCAAAATTTTCTCAGAACCATCATTCGATCCATCGGTAATCCAAACATGCTTTAACTTTCCTTTCGGATAATCTAAATCGAAAGAATTTTTTAGTTTTTCTTCAATATAATCTTTCTCGTTATAGGCTGCAATTATTAAAGTAATTTCTGGCAAATCGGAATCCGCCAATTCCTGAACATTACTATTCCTTTTTGAAAACACTTTTTTGATTTTTACTATAAAAAACAAAATCAGACCATATGCTATATAGGAATAGAATATGCTAAACAACAATACGAAAAAAACAATTTCTAAAAATTTCATTCGATATTTTAGTTTTGATTTTCAAATTTCTGATTGATAATTTCTTTATAGAAATCAATTAATTTGGCAGATTGATTTGTGTTGTCGAAATTGGTTCTTATTAAATCGATAGCCTTCTCCCCTACTCTTTCACATAATGTTTCATTTCCCGACAATTCTAAAATAGTTTGAATAAATTCATCGGGAGTATTTGCCAGAAAAATGTCTTTTTTGTGAGTACTATTTATTCCTTCTGTACCTATATTAGTAGAAATAATAGTTTTCCCAAGAGCCATACCTTCAATAATTTTAATGCGCATTCCGCTACCCGAAAGTAGTGGTACTATCATAACAGATTTTGAATTCATAAAATCATAAGCATCAGGCACTTCTCCCAAATATATTACATTTTTTTGCAAAGAAATAATTTTGAACAACCAGTCAGGAGCATTTCTTCCGGCAATATGAAATTTCAGTTCGCCATTTTTTTGCAAAACCTTGTTCCATACATTTTTAAAAAACCATTGCAAACCTTCCTGATTTGGAGCCCAATCTAAAGCACCAATATGAAAAAATGATGGGAATTTGGCTTTTTTGCTACTTCTTTTAATATCATAAATATCAAATCCGGTCTGGCTCACATGAACCGGTTTATTGTTTCCGAATGTCTGAAAGAATTTTGCATCATGTTCAGTAATTGGAACAATGGCATCGTAGCTATTCAAAATATTTTGTTTTAGTTTTTTTATTCTTTTTGATAAAAAAAGAAGATATTTTTTTCTTAAAATATTTTTTTCGTTACTGGCCACTCTTTCCCAAATCTGATGCTCAATGTTGTGAGCTCTAAGAACAATTATTCCATCCGAAAATTTTCGAATAATTGGAATATACAAAGTCATATAAAGACCTTCGAGCTGTATGACATCATATTTTTCTATTTGCAATAATTCAACAAGTTTTTCTTCGAAATTCTTATCTATGAATCTTTCAGCACTATATGGGAGTTTCGAAAAAAGAATATTTTTAATAGCAGCCATTTTCGTAATTGGAGCTTCAACATAAATTCCAAGAATTTTGACTAACTTTTTAACATTTTCCGGCAAGTCAGACAAGTCGTAGAAATGTTTTGAAGTATTCATCGCCAAGATTGTTGAACTATGGCCAAGCTTTGCAAAACCCTTTGCCAGATTTAAAGTTGCAATTGCACCGCCATCAATTGGAGGATATGGAACTTTATTTGAAAGTTGGATTATCTTCATTTATCATTTTTTCAAAAAAAGCTGCAATTAAGCAAAAAATGGTTTTCATAAGATAAAATTCAGGCAAAAGATTTACATTATTATTTACACTATTAAGCGAAAACATTAGTTACTCGATTTTTTGTTCTTTAACTTAATTATTCTTTTGAAGAAATTCATATATGTATCAATATTCAAAACGGCAGAATCTGTTGTAGCTTTATAAGTTAGAAAAATTCCAAGAGGCAACAATATCACCGAAGATAGCCACATTCCTTGATATGAAGGTAATATGCCTTCGCGAACAAATTTTTCTCCGGTAATAGAAATTATATAATATAAAAGAAAGAACAGAACAGAAACAACCATTGGCATTCCGAGACCTCCTTTACGGATGATAGCTCCCAATGGAGCTCCAATAAAAAACAGCACCAAACAAGCAAAGGATAATGAGAACTTTCGATGCCATTCAATCAGATGCCTGTTAATCCACTTTGCTCGGTTGTGCAAATCTTTTTTCGATGAAACTATGTAAGAATTAGTGGATCGAGCATAATTTAATGCCAAATCTATTGCCTTTTTCTTTTTTTCATATTCTAAAGATTCAAAAACACTATCTATATCAAAACTTTTGTCGTATAGTTGAATTGTATCCAACATAATATTTGAAGTATCAGGATTTCGTTTATCTCTATTTGGTATAATTTTAAAATAATTCGATTTCAAAATGTTAGTATAAAAAAGTTCTTGCCTATTTTCTCTAGTAATTTTTAAAGAATCAACTGCAGTTGATAGCTGCCCGAGATTTAACATTTGATAATGCTTTTTGAATAGGTTTTCATCGGTTCGTGTAAGGTCAAATCCTTTAAGTCTGAACATTAAAGTTTGTTCCTCGAATGTTTCCCGTCTCTGTGGATGCTTTTTATCTGCATTTCTAACATTTTTTTCTATTTGCTCTTCATAACTTTTTCCGCTATATAGCTGCAATACAAGAAATCTACTGTCGGGTGTAACCTTCATATATCCCGAATCGGCAATAGTTGTGTTAATATTTCCTTTATGCTCTTTAAGATGATTGTATATCATAATATCATAAAGAGTATTATTCTGTTTGTTTTTTTCACCTATTTTTATGGAGTAGTTGTCAATTCCATTAAAAAATACTCCTTCTTTGATATTCAATTCGGGACGCAATTGCCGGACATCCCAAAGTAACGAACTCATTTTCAAATTTGTATATGGAATTATATGATTCGAGAAATAGAACGCTCCGATACTCATAATAACCGATAATACTATAATTGGCAACAAAATTCTTTGAAGGGAAATTCCTGAAGACTTCAGTGCTGTCAATTCGTTGTACTCTCCTAAACTACCAAAAGTCATGATAGATGCTAACAAAACTGCCAGAGGAAGAGCCATTGGGACAAGCCATGTTGAAACATATAACAACAGCTTTGCAATTATATACCATTCTAAACCTTTTCCAACCAATTCGTCAATATATTTCCAAAGCCACTGCATTAATAACACAAATAAAGCAATGAAAAAGGTCAGAATTAGTGGCCCCAGATATGATTGTAATATAAATTTATGAAGCTTTTTCACTCAAATTAATATAGTTGTTGTTTTACGGAACTTATCATTTTTTGAATTTGAATATATGCAAAAAATTAATATATATTAAGTGAAAAAGCTATAATTTCATGAAGCAGAAAATTCAAATTATTATAATATATTTTTCAAAATAGTTTGATAATGTTTGTGTGTTTTATCTACTAAAAATTATTTTGAAGATACTTTGAATATTTAAAAACTAAATAATAAATAATTGACCTCCATCAGTTTAAGAATATTACAAACCTATGGTGCGTTTTAGATTTCCTATTTGTTTTGTCCAAAGTTCAATTGCATCTGCTTTTTCGTCTTCTTCGGCAAAATCTGTTATGAGTAATGCAACATCGCGTGTTAGCTCATCAATATTTATTTTAAACTCAAAAAATGAATCTTCTTCTTCATCGTCTAACCATTTAAATCGAACATACTTATTATCTTTTTTCAGAAGCAATTCTGCTTGTTGCTCAGATCCATCCCAAATAAATGTAAAGATTTTTCCTTGAAGGTTTACATCGTCGGCAAACCATTCGGATAAACCTCCGGGCGAACTTAAACGATAAAACAACACTTTTGGGGAAGTATTTATTGTAAATTCAATTGTATATTGTTCTAAACTCATAATCAAATTTTTAATATTGACAATATTTAATTGTTGCAATATATTAATTTTTATTCAATAAAAAAATGCCACGTATTGGTTTTAACAAAATATTACTTTAATTATTGTAGTAAATAAAAATATTTAATTTGGCTAAAACTTCCAACTTTGAAATATCAGTCTATTAAGGAACTATTTCGCATAATTTACAGAGCGGGTTTCCCTAATTACGGTAATTTTTATTTGCCCGGGATAGGTCATCTCAGTTTGGATTTTTTTTGCAATATCATAAGAAAGTGTATCTGATTCTTTATCGCTAATTTTATCGCTACCGACTATGACTCTAAGTTCTCTACCAGCTTGAATTGCATAGGTTTTCATAACACCTGGGTATGAAAGAGCCAATTCTTCAAGATCTTTCAATCGTTTAATGTACGAATCTACAACTTCTCTTCTTGCTCCGGGTCTTGCTCCTGATATGGCATCGCAAGTTTGCACTAATGGTGCAATCAGGCTGGTCATTTCAACCTCGTCGTGGTGTGAACCAATTGCATTACAAACTTCTGGTTTTTCTTTATACTTTTCTGCCAATTTCATTCCAAAAACTGCGTGAGACAATTCTGGTTCATCGTCTGGTACTTTTCCTATATCGTGCAATAATCCGGCTCGTTTGGCAATTTTTGGATTCAGCCCGAGTTCTGAAGCCATGATAGCACACAGATTTGCAGTTTCACGAGAGTGTTGCAACAAATTTTGTCCATAGCTCGAACGATATTTCATTTTTCCTACAAGCCGTATTAATTCTGGATGAAGCCCATGAATTCCAAGATCTATTGCAGTGCGTTTTCCTACTTCAATTATTTCTTCCTCAATTTGCTTTTTTGTCTTTTTCACTACTTCTTCTATCCTTGCCGGATGAATTCTTCCGTCAGTAACCAATTTGTGTAAAGCAAGTCGTGCTATTTCTCTACGAACCGAATCGAATGCCGATAAAACAATTGCTTCGGGAGTATCGTCCACAATGATTTCTACTCCTGTAGCAGCTTCTAATGCACGTATATTTCTTCCTTCACGTCCAATAATTCTTCCTTTAATTTCATCGCTATCAATATTAAAAACAGTTACTGAATTTTCAATAATATTTTCTGATGCTACTCTTTGAATTGTCTGCATTATTATTCGTTTTGCCTCTTTGTTTGCAGTCATTTTGGCATCTTCCATAATATCATTTATATACGACATTGCCTCAGTTTTTGCTTCAGCTTTCAACGAATCTATTAGCAAGGCTTTTGCTTGCTCTGCCGACATTGCAGCAACATTTTGTAATTGTTCAATCTGGTCTTTTAACAGTTTGTCTAACTCTTTATTTTTCTTATCGATTAATTCAAGTTGCTTAGAAACATTAGAATTAAGTGTTTCAACTTCTTTTTTCCCAATCTCTAGCTCCTTGTTTTTTCGTTGAAGGTCTTCCTTTCTTTGTAGAAACGATGATTCTTTTTGTTTTAAGCGATTTTCTGTGTTAGCAATTTTTGAATTTCTTTCCTGAGCTTGTTTGTCAAATTCTTTTCTCATCTGAAAAGATTTCTCTTTTGCTAGTAAAATTTTCTCATTTTTAATTGCTTCTGCCTTCAAATCGGCTTCCTTAATTATACTTGAACTTTTGTTGGCAATTACTTTTTTCCAATAAGAACTAGTGGCTGCCCACCCAATTATCAGAGCAATTACACCAACTGACAAATTAATAATAATATCCATTTTGTTTTTATTTAATAATAATATATATATAAAAAAACCCGCATAAATTCCCTATAAATTTAAAAAACCCCTAAATAACATGGGTGGAGAGGCCAAATATTTCTTGCTTCCAATGTCTTCAAATAAATGAAGAGCCTAAATAAATAGGTTAAGGCCTGCCTTACATATGTGTGAGCTTATCTCCAATATCAATAATGTTGAGTTTCCAAACAAATAAGAAATAATGCGGGCAATATCTTGCTTTATCTTTAAGAACGTACAAATCACTCTAAATCAAGATAATCGTCTAATAAATTATCTATATCATACAGACTCTTTTTAATCTCTATAAAATCTTTATTTTTAATATCTTCTAATTTCTGAACAAACTGCAAGGATGACATGGTTAATAATTGAAAATCATCATTTTGTGGATACCTTTGTTTATATTGATAAAATTTATCATTTAATAGTTTTGAAGCTATCCTTATAGTTTCTTCTTCATTGTTATTTTTTCCTACTCTTACCGGATATTTTCTTCCGGCGATTGTAACATTTATTAATCTTTTTTCTTCCATTAACAAAATAATTAACTGTTTAAGAGAGCAATACAACCATCAATTTCCCGCACAATTGAATTGATTTTGTCTTTTGCCTCATGTCTATCTTTTACAGATGAAAGCAATACATTTGAGACTTTTATGTCATTATAATTACTTTCCGACTCAGCTAATCTCTTCTTTAAGTCTTTAATTTCTTCTTCTAATTTTTTTTCGTTTGTAACTAATTTTTCTCTATCACTCTTAATTTCAATATTTTCATTAATGAGAAATTCGATTTTTCCTTTCACTGCAACAATCAAATCTTTTATCTCATTTTTCATTTTCACTAATTATCACCGACAAAATTACTAATTCTAAGATAAATTTCAAATATAAATAGAGAACTAAATTAACAATTTTATTTTAATAATGAAAGAAAGTAACAATAAAATTGATTCAAATTTTTTTTGCCTCTATTTTTTATAAAAAAAATATACTTTTGGCTAAAAATAATCAATTGTTTTCAAATACATAATTTTCAGATATACTGATGTTTACATTACAAATTAAACATGGCAACTAAAAAGAAGAGTATTATAATTATATTTATATTTTGTTTTCATTTTGCATATTCGCAAAAAGATTATCCTCAGAACTATTTCCGTTCACCAGTTGATATTCCAATTTTTTTATCAGGAAATTTTGGTGAAATTAGGGCTTCACATTTCCATTCAGGAATCGATATTAAAACTCAAGGCATAGTTGGGAAATATATTTATGCAGCAGCTGAAGGATACGTTTCAAGGATAAAAATCAGCCCAAGTGGTTATGGGAATGCTCTTTATATAACTCATCCGAATGGTTTGCTTACAGTTTACGGCCATTTGAAAAGTTTTAATGATACCATAGCTAAATATGTGTTAGCTCAACATTATGCGAAAAAAAAGTTTGCAATGAATTTGTTTCCTTCCTCCGATAAATTTCCTGTTTCTAAAGGTCAAATTATTGGATATAGCGGAAACTCAGGATTTTCTGGCGGACCACACTTACACTTCGAAATTCGGGATTCTAAAACTGAAAACCCATTAAATCCGCTTTTATTTAATTTTGAAATTAAGGACGATATTTCTCCTAAACTTTACGATTTATACATATATCCTCAAAACAGCCACAGTTTTGTCGATAATCAGAACTATTCAAAAAAAATAGCTCTTACAGGCAAAAAAGGAGAATACAAACTAAAAAATGAAAAGACATTTGAAGTTTACGGAGAAATTGGTTTTGGGCTAAAAACTTACGATTTCTTGAATGGTTCTCATAACAGGTGTGGAGCTTATTCAGTGAAAGTTTTTGTTGATAACAATTTGATCTATTTTCACGAACTCACAGAGTTTTCATTTTCGGAAACGAGCTATATAAAAAGTTTTATTGATTATTTTGAAAAAGAGAAAAATAGCAGCAAGGTTCAAAAGAATTTTGTTGAGCCAAACAATAAATTAAGCATATATAATCACTTAATAAACAGAGGTGTATATGAATTTGTTGATGACACAATTCACTTGGTAAGTTTTGAAGTGAAAGATGCCTATAATAATATTTCCACTTTAAGTTTTAACATAAAAAGCGGTTTTCCTGAAACAATCAAGGCTGACGAAAAAATGAATGATTATGTAATGGCAATGCCTTTTCAAATTCAAAACACATATGAAAATGAGGGTATTAAGATTTTAATTCCGAAAAATACTTTGTTCGACAATCTATTTTTTGAATATTCCGCTTATGATTTACCTTTGAACCAATATTCGAAAATTCATAATGTTCACAACAAATTCACACCTTTGAATAAGGCTTTTACAATTTCGATAAAATCGGATAAAATCCCAAAAAAATATTATGAAAAGTCTGTAATTGCAACCTTCGATGAGAATTATTCAATTACAGGCTCGATAGGCGGAACAGTGAAAGACAATTTTATCAGTGCAAAATCTGTACAATTTGGCTCGTTTGCAATTGCCATTGACACAGTTGTACCGGAAATAAAACCTTTGAACATAACCGATGGAAAAAACATAAGTAAATCTAAAAATATAAAATTCCGGATTTCTGACGATTTATCAGGCATAAAATCATACATTGGATATATTGACGAAAAATGGGTTTTGTTTAGGTATGATGCAAAAACCCAAACAATATTTTACAATTTCAGTGATGACAAAATTGATAAAGGACTTCAACACAAATTAGTATTATTTGTGATTGACAATAAAAATAATAAAGCTTCTTTTGAAGCAAATTTTACATGGTAATTTTTTGATATAAAAACATTTAGCTTTGGACGAAATAATAAAAAATAATCTGACAATTCTTTTTGAAGATTGGGCAGACGAAAAAGTGAGCACATTTTCAGCATTGCCAGTTTCAGGCTCATCAAGAAAATATTTTAGGATTGTAGGTGAAAACAATCAAGCTATTGGAGCTTTCAACAATAATTTTGAAGAGAATGATGCATTTATTGATTTTTCTCAACATTTTTTCAATAAAAAACTTCAAGTACCCGAAATTTATTCTGTTGATTTGTCAAAAAACATTTATTTATTACAAGATTTGGGGAATGAAACTTTATTTTCGGTATTAAATAAAAAGAATAACTGGGAAAAACACTCAACTGAGCTTATTGATGTATATAAAAATGTTGTTGAAGAATTATTAAAATTTCAAACAATTGGAAACGACGGACTTGATTACTCAAAATGTTATCCTCGTCAGAAATTCGACGAACAATCAATAATGTGGGATCTGAATTATTTTAAGTACTATTTTCTTAAACTTGCTGATATTAAGTTTAATGAGCAAAAACTTGAGGACAATTTTTTGCGGTTCGCTAAACATTTGATTCAAGCCAATAGCAATTTTTTCATGTTCAGAGATTTCCAGTCGCGAAATATTATGATTTCGAATAATGAAATATATTTTATTGATTATCAAGGTGGAAGAAAAGGTGCTTTGCAATACGATCTTGCTTCCTTACTTTTTCAGGCTAAAGCTGAAATTCCGTTTCAAATTCGAGACGAAATATTAAGGCACTATTTGAAAATTGCTAAACAAAATGCGCAAATAGATACAGAAGAATTTATGAAGTACTATTATTCATTTGTTTTGATTAGAACATTGCAAGTGCTTGGAGCATATGGGTTTAGAGGTTTTTACGAAAGAAAATCCCATTTTATTGAAAGCATCCCATTTGCAATAAAAAATTTGAAATGGATTACAGAGAACCAACCATTGCCAATAGAACTTCGCGAACTTTTCTACACTTTCAAACAAATTATTTCGTCAGAAAAATTCAAAACTGAAAATACAGATAAAAATATTTTAACTGTAAATATTTGCAGCTTTTCGTACAAGAAAAAAGGAATTCCAATTGATATGTCGGGAAATGGCGGTGGATTTGTTTTTGATTGCCGAGCTAATAACAATCCAGGGAGATATAAAGAATATCAGAACTTTACAGGAAAAGATAAGGCTGTGATTGACTTTTTTAAAGACGACTTGAAAATAAAAAACTTTCTTACGAACATATATAATATAGTGGACGATGCGGTTGAAAATTATATTGAACGAAAATTTTCAAATTTAGCTGTAAATTTTGGATGCACAGGTGGTCAGCATCGTTCAGTTTATTCTGCCGAAATGCTTGCAAAACATTTGCAAAAATATGGTTGCAAAATTATTCTTAAGCATCAGGAATTTGAGAATATATAATTCATTTTTCAAAACTAAAAACTGAATCCTATGAAAGCTATGATTTTAGCTGCAGGCCTGGGAACACGTCTGAAACCGATGACAAATACAGTTCCAAAAGCATTAGTAGAAATCAACAATAAAACCCTACTCGAAATTGCAATATTAAATCTATATTCGTCTGGCTTTGATGATATTATAATAAATGTTCATCATTTTTCGGAGAAAGTAATTGAATTTGTAAAATTGAATAAATTTGAAGCAAAAATTACAATCTCAGATGAATCTGAAAAATTGCTTGATACTGGAGGAGGATTATTTTTTGCCAAAGAATTTTTTGATAAAAAAGAACCATTTCTTATCTACAATGTCGATATTTTGTCAGATATTGATTTGAAAAAATTGCACAATTCGCATATCAAATCTAATGCAATTGGAACAGTAGCAGTGCGAAATCGTTCGACTTCAAGATATTTATTGTTCGATGAAAATAAAAATCTTTCAGGTTGGAAAAATATTAAAAGCGGTGAGACTAAAATAGTTAGACAAAATCAGAAAGATTTAACACCTCTTGCTTTTAGTGGAATTCAAATAATTGATCCAAAGATTTTTGAACTTTACGAAAAAATTGGCAAGTTTTCAATAATTGATGTATTGCTTTCATTGGCAAAAAATGAACAGATAAAAGCTTTTCGGCACGACAATGATTTTTGGATGGATCTCGGGAAACCGGAGAATCTTCAACTTGCAGAAAAATTGCTAAATCGCCAAAAGTAATGAATACAAAAAATAATATTTCAGCAATAATTCTTGCAGCCGGAAATTCCGAAAGGATGAATTTTCATAAGGCATTCTTAAGATTTGATAACAAAACTACTTTTCTTGAAAAAATTATTGATGAATATTTAAATTTTGGAGTAAATGAAATTGTAGTAGTTCTAAATAATAATTCTTGTAAGCGTTTGAATTTTAACGAGTTCAACAAACAAAAAAAATGCAAATTGATAATCAATCCTGCACCGGAATTAGGACGATTCTATTCATTAAAATTAGCTCTAAATGAAATAAATACCGAGTTTTGTTTTGTTCAAAATGTTGATAATCCATTCGTAAATGAAAATATTTTGGAGAAATTATTTATAAACAGAAATGCTGATGCTTGCACAGTTCCAGTTTTTGAAACAAAAGGTGGGCACCCAATAATCATTAATAATCACATAAAATCGGAAATATTAAAATCTCCTAATCATCTAATCCTTAACGAATTTTTAAAAAACTATCAAAATCGAAAAATTGAAGTTGACGACAAAAGTGTTTTAATAAATATAAATACAAAGCAAGATTACTCAATAATTAATGGGATGAAATAGATTTTGTAGATTATTTAATTTTGCACTATTCCAAATTTATTCATATGCCCCTCTTTTCAATAAACTAATCTCTTTTTCGGTTAAAAAACGCCATCTACCCCGAGTAATTTTCTTTTTCGTCAATCCTGCAAAATATACTCTATCAAGTTTTATAATTCTATAACCCAAATGTTCGAAAATGCGGCGAACTATTCTATTTCTCCCTGAATGAATTTCGATTCCGATTTGTTTTTTATTGTCTGCCTCAACGTAGCTAATTGCATCGCAATTAACAAAACCATCTTCGAGCTCAAAACCTTCAGATATTTTACTCATATCGTTTTTAACCAGAGGTTTGTTTAACAACAAATGATAAATTTTCTTTTTATTATATTTAGGATGTGTGAGTTTTTTTGTCAAATCGCCATCGTTGGTAAAAAGCAAAATACCGCTCGTCATTTTGTCTAAACGCCCCACCGGATAAATTCTTTCTTTGCAAGCATTTTTTACTAAATCCATAACAGTTCTGTCTGCATGCGGATCGCTAACACTTGTAACATAATCTTTTGGTTTGTTCAGAACCAAATAGATTTTTTTTTCGGAAGAGAGCAGTTTTCCATTAAATTCGACTTTATCGTCAAGAAAAATTTTAAAACCGAGCTCAGATACAGTTTTTCCATTTACTGAAACTAATCCTGCGGCAATATATTTGTCGGCTTCACGCCTTGAACATTTTCCGGAATCGGCAATAAACTTATTAAGTCTAACTTTTTCATCTTCAACACTTTGTTTATCCGACCTAAATTCTTGTTTAGAAAATCTTGCTTTCTGAAAATTTCCCCTTTTTTCATAGGGAGGTTTTTGAGTTTTCTTTTCTGAATATCTGTCTTTTTCGTAAGAATTTTCATCATCACGAAAACTTCTTTTTACATTTTTCCTACTACCTGGATTTTTCTTATCAAAATTTCTATAAGTTTTCTTTTCGGAGAATCTGTCTTTTTCATGAGAATTTTCATCATCACGAAAACTTCTTTTTACATTTTTCCTACTATCTGGATTTTTCTTATCAAAACTTTTATAAGTTTTCTTTTCGGAGAATCTGTCTTTTTCATGAGAATTTTCATCATCACGAAAACTTCTTTTTACATTTTTCCTGCTAGCTGGATTTTTCTTATCAAAACTTTTGGAAGTTTTCTTTTCGGAATATCTGTCTTTTTCATGAGAATTTTCATCATCACGAAAACTTCTCTTTACATTTTTCCTGCTAGCTGGATTTTTCTTATCAAAACTTTTGGAAGTTTTCTTTCTTTCGTTTCTATAACCTTCTCTATTCATAGTGCTTAGTTTGTTTTTCTATAGTTAAATCATTATTAATGAGCCTTGTATTATAAGATTGTATAATTCCTTTTAGGTGATTATTTAAATTTTCAACAAATTCATTTTTCGTTTTCTTAAGATTTTTTTTCAATAAACTATCCTTTTCTAAATTATACAAACCTACAGTTTTTGATTTGTCGTACTGAAGAACATGATTATTTTCAATCAATTGATAGATATTATTTAAATAATTTACTGCCATGCCTGTATTGCTACTGTCAAAGACTGAATTTCCAAAAGACAGAAATTCCTTTTCATAGTTCAAATAATCAAGAACCGATGGCATAATATCTATCTGCTGGCATTCTAATTTGCTTGTTCCTACCAGATTAGAATCTGAAGGATGGAAAAAAATTAGCGGAATTTCGTAGATTCCTGTTTTCGTAGTAAACTTTTTGTGCTCGTGTTTTTCAGTATGATCGGCAGTAATCACAAACAAAGTGTTTGCATACCAAGAAGTTTGGCTAACTGTTTCAAAAAATTTCTGCAAAGAAAAATCTGTGTATTGAATTGCTTGATGAATTTTGAGCTTACCTTGCTTAAATTTATCTTCATACTTCGGAGGAATTGAATATGGATGATGCGAAGACAAAGAAAAAATGACTGAAAAAAATGGTTCGGAGAAAATACTTAGATTTTTCGCAAAAAATTGAAAAAACTCCTCATCATAAATTCCCCAATTGCCATCAAAGTCAGATTCGTTGTTATATTCATTTCTTCCATAATAATTTTCTATTCCGCAAATTTCGATAAAATTATCAAAGCCCATTGTCCCATTTTTTCCACCATGGAAAAACGAGCTATGATAATCTTTTGACTTTAAAATACTTGCTGTGCTATTTATCCGATTTGTAGAATATTGCGATGTTATATAAGGATTTTCTGATAATGCCGGAATGCTTGCCAAAATTGCTGGCAAAGCTTCAATAGATTTTTTGCCGTTTGCATATGAATTTTCAAAAACCAAACTTTTTTTCATCAATGAATCTAAAAAGGGAGTATAACTATAAGTTTTATTGTACTTTCCAATATATTCTTCTGCAAAACTTTCTAAAATTATAATTACAACATTGTCGTTTTTGAATTTATCAACACTTCTGTAGATTTTGACTGGATTAAAATGTAAATCCAATTCAGATTCATCAAAATAATTGACTACTGAAAGTTCATTTTTGTTGATTGTGCTTACGATTGTAAATGCTGAATTCAAAACCAATGGGATGTTTTTAGCATCGGTATATTTTGCAGCAGAAATAATTCGTATTGGTTTTAGCTCAATTCCTCTGGCACCTATATAAAATACTGCCAAAATTAATATAGAGATTATGCCTTGAAAAACTCTTTGCTTTTTTGTTGTAGTAACATATCTTGCTTTTTCATTTTTTATCTTCGGATAAACAAAACATGTAATTATTATGATGGCAATCCAAGTAATTAACACAAACCAAAAATCGCGCAGATATTGAGGAAGCAAAGTAAGTACATCGTCTCCTAAGCCAAAAAGCGAGAATAAATCTGCTGTAGATCGTTTATTTATGAATTGAAAATACTGAGAATCAACAAAATTTGGGATCAAAACAATGCTAGTTTCTAATATGAACAATATTTTTAAGAACTTTTGATACGATTTTTTATAAACAAAATCAAAAGGAATTAAATGAAAAAGTATCAGTATCGAATAAATATAAATTATAGCTGCAAAATCGAAACGAGTTCCATAAAAATAAATTCCTATTAACTCAAAAAATGAAAGGTTTACGAAATATTCTGAATTGAATAAATAAAAATATAATCTGCAAAACTGAAACAGAATTAATAGCAGTAAAATCCTCTTAATCAGAACTATTAAATGATTTATGTATGCTTTCATTTTTGTTATAAAAAAAAGAGCTAAACATAAGGCAATCTATAAAAATCAAGAGTTTCAAACAGAAAATATCGAATTTATTCAAAAAGAAATAAAGTCAATAATTTGATTTTTACAGCCCCTCAAATAGCTCTTTTTTTGTATTGAATTATTAGAGATTTATTTTTTCTTGAACACTTCGTGAAATTCTTCTGAAGCACTTGAACCCCCATATGATGCCACATATATAATATCAATGCCGTAATTTCCACGATTTACTGTACCGGCATATCCACCTTCAGCAATTTCAACAACTTGCTTTACATTAAAATCGTCATCGAAAGTCTGGACAGGAATAAAAACAGTATCGCCAATTATGTCAGCAAAAATATCATTTCCTGAACCACCCAAATCTTTAAACCAAATTCGATTGTTAATTGCATCGTCATACTCAACATCAGATTCATATACTACTTCCGGATCATCGTGGTCAGTGAGATTTGTTTTGGTAATAATATATTCTCTTTGAAATTTATACATTTCATTTCTAATCGTTACATTTCTTTCTTTCGTTTCAGTATTTCCTGCTGCATCTGTAATAGAATAAGTAACAATATATTCACCAACTTCAACTGTTGCACCCGAGTCCAAATAAACATAAGGTTCTTGCTCGCCAAGAGCTTCAGTTTCTTCAAGAGCTTCAATATTGTGCGTAATTTCAATGTTTTCAGTAATCTCACCATCGAAATTATCCCATGCAGTTGCACCTAATTCAATATAGAAATCATTTAAATTCATATAGACATCAATATTTCCATTGGAATTAGTATTCAATAAAAGGTTCGGTTTAAATTCGTCTTTCTTTCCACAAGCACCTAAGATAAATGCAACAAGTATTAGAGCTGCAAACTGAATCAAATATTTATTTTTCATTACACATTAAATTTAGATTAAAAAAACAAAAATATGAATTTTTTATAAAACGAGGAGTTTTAAAATTTATTTGTATTGAATTTTATGAAAAAGGCTTTGCTTCGCAATAATATGGATTACTTGAATTGTAATAAATCAGTGTATAATAATAAATGGTAACATGCTAAACTAAAGCAAAATAAATAATATAACCGCAAAGGTCGCCATGTAAATCGCAATGATTCGCAAAGAAATCATATTCAATAACTTAGCGTTCTTTGCGCTTAAAATAAACTTCACAACAATCATAAATACAACACTTTAAACACACTGATTAGTTACATTAAATTTTATCGATTATATACAAAAAAAATAAAATTATTAGTAATATTGTAGGGTAAAATTATGATTCTATATTAATTAAAACAAACAACGATGGAAGAAACTAAAGTAAATTATTCGATTACTCCTTGGGGAGAAAAATTTGAAATTCCATTAGAGTCTGAATATCAGGCTGAATTGGAAAAAATTGAACATCAAGTTAAGGAAGCCAGAGCTGAGGGAAAAGAGATTGTTGTGGTGATGGGAGTAGGATTCGTTGGAGCTGTAATGGCAGCAATTGTAGCCGATACAAAAGACGAAAACGGAAAATCGACCAAATTTGTAATTGGCTGTCAACGTCCGAGCAAAAGAAGTTATTGGAAAATTCCGATACTTAATAGAGCAGAATCGCCTGTAAAAGCTGAAGATCCTGAAGTGGATATTTTGATAAATCGTTGCGTTCAAGACTCAAAAACTTTAGTTGCAACCTACAATAGCGATTGCCTAAAATTCGCCGATTGTGTCGTAGTTGATGTTCAGTGCGATTTCAAGAAAAACGATCTGGGAAATATGAAAACCGGCGATACTGATATGGCAGCCCTTGAAGCTACAATCAAAACTATTGGAGAAAGAGTTATGCCAAATTGCCTTACTTTGATAGAAACTACAGTAGCTCCGGGAACTACCGAATTTGTTGCCTGGCCAATTCTAAAAAAAGAATATAAAAAACGAGGAATTGACTCTGTGCCTTTACTTTCGCATAGTTTTGAAAGAGTTATGCCCGGCAGGGAATATGTAGCAAGTATTCGCGATTTTTGGAGAGTTTGTTCAGGTTGTGAATCGGAAGCACGTGCCCGAGTAGAAAAATTCTTGCACGAAGTTCTAAACACTAAAGAATTTCCATTGACAGTTATGGATCGACCCATTGAGTCTGAAACTACCAAAATAGTAGAAAATTCTTATCGTGCAACTACACTTGCATATTTGAACGAATGGAGCCTATTTGCTGAACGGAACGGAGTGGATATTATTAAGGTTATCAATGCAATTAAAATGAGACCTACCCATAGCAATATGATTTTCCCAGGTCCGGGAATTGGTGGATATTGTTTACCAAAAGACGGAGGTTTAGGCTATTGGGCATATCGCCATATTTTAGGTTTTGAAGACGGCGACAGTATTTTTAAACTTACACCAACAGCTATTGATATAAATGATACTCGTTCGCTGCATGTGGCAGAACTTACAAGAGATGCTTTAAGAAATATGGACAGATATATTGCTGGAGCAAAAGTCCTTATTTGTGGTGCAAGCTATCGTCAAGATGTGGGTGATACCCGATATAGCGGTAGCGAAATGGTTGTAAGGAAACTTTCGGAAATGGGTGCAGAAATGGACGTTCACGATCCATACGTAGAAAATTGGTATGAATTTGAAGAGCAAGACAATAAAAACGAGGAAGCATATTCATGGAAAAGGTTTTTCCGTAACCAACAAAACCTTACTGATATAAAAGTCTCGAAAAACTTACCCGAGGCTCTTAAAGACACCGAAGCTCTAATACTTGCTGTGCCGCATGAAGAATATTTGATATTAGATCCTGACGATATTGTGAAATGGGCTGGAGGACCAATAGCTATTGTAGATTGTTTTGGAATTTTGTCGGACGAAAAGATTCGTCGATATTTTGAATTAGACTGCGAAGTTAAAGCTCTTGGACGTGGACATATTGCCAGAATTAAGAGAGAAGTTAAGAAAAATTAGACGATAGAATTATCACTGGAAAAAAGCTTGAAGTTTTACTATTTCAAGCTTTTTTAATTATCAAGCCTAGCGAAAGTGTGAAGATTTTGAAATTTTATAACAAAGTACTTTTAAGAATCTGAAAAAGATTTAATTGCCGGGCACAGAATAAATTAATTTCATTTTTGATAATCACGAAAGATATTTTCCATATAATTGCATTTTGGAAATTTAAATTAGTAGTATTTGAATACATAATTTTATATACTTATAATTTTAACATTATTATAAACAAATCAGAACATTATGAAAATAATAGCAATAGGAAGAAACTATATCGAACATGCAAAAGAATTGAACAATCCGGTACCAAAAGAACCAATTTTTTTCCTTAAACCAGAAACTGCAATTCTAAGAAAAAACAAGCCATTTTATATCCCCGAATTTTCGAACGAAATACACTACGAACTTGAAGTGGTATTGCGAATAGACAAAATTGGAAAACATGTAGATAAAAAATTTGCACACAGATATTACAGTGAAATAGGTCTTGGAATAGATTTTACTGCTCGCGATTTGCAATCGAAATGTAAAAAAAACGGGCACCCTTGGGAAATTGCAAAAGCTTTTGATAACTCCGCTCCTATTAGCGATTTCGTAAGCAAAAATAATTTTCCCGATTTACAAAACATAAATTTTTCTCTAACTAAAAATGAAACAGTTGTACAAGACGGAAATACAAAACACATGATTTTCGATTTCGACGAAATTATTGCTTATGTTTCTAAATTTGTTTCCTTGAAAATAGGAGATATGATTTTTACTGGCACTCCTGCCGGTGTTGGCAAAGTTGAAATTGGCGATCGACTTACAGCTTTCCTTGAAGATAAGAAGCTTATGGATTTTGAAATTAAATAATATAAAACATTAAATATGAGAATTTTACAAAATGAAACTATAGGTCTGATTATTGATATGCAATCGGTGCTTTATCCGCATATCTACAAATACGAAATGCTTACAAAAAATACCTATACCTTAATTGAAGGGCTTAAAACTTTAAAAATACCATTGTTGATTACTCAACAATATACCAAGGGTTTGGGAGAAACTATAGCTCCTATTAAAAAACTTTTGGGAGATTATCAAACCATTGAGAAATCGTCTTTCAGTTGTTGCGATGATGAAGTTTTTATGCAGGAAATATCTTCCAATTCTAAGAAAAATATAATAATTGCAGGAATTGAATCGCATGTTTGTGTAATGCAAACTGCCATCGATCTAATTGAAAAAGGCTACCAACCAATTATTGTGGAAGATTGTGTTTCGTCGAGACACAAAAAGAACAAAAAAATTGCAATAGAACGAATGCGCTCAAAAGGTGCTATAATAACCGGATTCGAATCAATCCTATTTGAATTGTGCAGATATTCAAATAATGAATACTTTAAGAGTATCTCGAAAATAGTTAAGTAGTAAATCTCGAAAAAATCTATATGTTCATCTGAATATTGTAAATCATTTTCTTAAGAATATAATTTACAACAATTCCACTTTACTCCCATTTTTCAAGAATTTTACTAAAATACAATGTGTAGATTTTAACATAAATCTATCACTATAGTATAAAATTGCTATTACATAATATATGAATAATCAGGGCAATATGTGTCATGGTTATATTTTGTTGTAGTCTTATTAAATATTGTTGAATTATTGTACCTGATAAAAATTGAATAAAGATTTTTCATACAACAATTTTGTAAGCGAATCAAAAATTTATATTATGAAAAAAATTATTTTACTTTATTCAATTGTTCTATGTGCTTTGTTTAGCAGCGCACAGAATTACAATGCTGTTCTTGTTATAAACGATGGCATGTTAGGAATTATGGGAGCAGATGTAACAATCGGAAACCAAACAATCACTACTGATTTCTGGGGTGAAGCCTGGTTTAGTTTGCCTGCAGGAACTTATGTTTATTCTGTAACTGCAAATGGATATAGTTCAGCTCAGGACACTATTGAAATCACAAATGCCGATGTTTGGGAATATGTGTCGCTGCAAGCTCAAACTTATAATGCTGTTCTTGTTATAAACGATGGCATGTTAGGAATTATGGGAGCAGATGTAACAATCGGAAACCAAACAATCACTACTGATTTCTGGGGTGAAGCCTGGTTTAGTTTGCCTGCAGGAACTTATGTTTATTCTGTAACTGCAAATGGATATAGTTCAGCTCAGGACACTATTGAAATCACAAATGCCGATGTTTGGGAATATGTGTCGCTGCAAGCTCAAACTTATAATGCTGTTCTTGTTATAAACGATGG
>Ga0233431_1000926_pt1 | contig 56594 bp, 54 predicted proteins | sample SI_118_April2016_FD_179867 | JGI IMG/M metagenome (GOLD analysis project Ga0233431, IMG submission 179867) | Seawater microbial communities from Saanich Inlet, British Columbia, Canada - SI_118_April2016_200_MG | ecosystem: Environmental > Aquatic > Marine > Inlet | place: Canada: British...
CTTCGGCACCAAGCCTGCCCCACAGATCAATGACCGTCTGGTTCTTGAACTGACGCATCTTCAGGCCCTTGAGGTCGGCCAGACCCTTGACGGGCTTTTTGGAAACCAGGCAGCGATAGGGGCCGCGAACAAAAGCGGTGATGTCACCGATGATGGCGATACCGGCTTTATCCTCGACCTGCTTCAACCAGCCCTGAACCTCGGGGCTGTGCATAAAACGAACCCAGTGAGGGCGATCTTTGAACAGGAAAGGAGAGCCCACGAATTCCATCTGGGAAACCCACTTGCGCATGTAGCTTGGGCCCTCGGGATAAACATGAACAGTGCCCGCCTGAAGCTGTTCCAGGGCGGCATCGGTCTTGCCCAACTGTTCCGACGGGAAGACCTTCACTTCGATCTTACCTTTGGTGTATTCGCCCACTAATTCCGCGAATTTTGCAAACGCCTTGCCTTCCGGACTTCCGGCCGGTTGTTTGGTGGCCATACGCCAAACTTCGGCGTTTGCCGCCACCGACAAGGCAAACAAAATTCCGATGGCCAGAGAAAACAGTTTCCCGGCCGCACTTAGCATCCGAATCATCTGAAACCTCCCCATAAGCTGAATCGTAAAATTATTCATGCCAAGGAAAAGAGATCGGTTCCACACCCAATACGTTATTATCTTGCGGCTAAAATAGCGGCCCCGTATTAAACAATGTAATTTTGGTGCCGAATTCTTCCATTCATTGTTTTCGGGGAAAATTTTTGGTGGTCTTCTGTGCGAACAGGCAAAAAAGGGGGAGGGTCAATTGGTAGACAGTCGGGAAATAGATCGCCGGACCGAGGAAATCACCGAAGAGGTAATTGCCATCCGGCGGGCCATCCATGAAAATCCCGAACTCGGATTTGAGGAACACGAAACGGCGTCGTGGGTCGCCGAATTGCTGACGGGGCGGAATATTCCCATAAAAACCGGCATCGGGGGAACCGGCGTGGTCGGCCTCATCGAAGGCGCGACGCCCGGCCCAACCATTGCCCTGCGCGGGGATATGGACGCTTTGCCCATGGATGAGGAAAGCGGCGTGCCGTTTGCTTCGAAGACGCCTGGAAAAATGCACGCCTGCGGGCATGACGCCCACACGGCCATTCTGCTTGGCGCGGCTTTTGTTCTCAACGATCTGCGCGACCAACTAAAGGGGCGCATTAAACTGATCTTCCAACCGGCCGAAGAGTTGTTAACCGGGGCCGAGGCGATGATCGGAGACGGCGTGCTGGAAGACCCTGAAATTGATTTCGCAATCGGCTATCACAACCTGCCTTCCATGACGGCCGGAAGGGTCGGCTACCACGGCGACGTCACCTATGCGTCGGCAGACGCATTCGACATAACGTTGCGCGGTATCTCGGGACACGGTGCGCACCCGCATATGGCGGTGGATGTCATAACGGCGGCCGCCTATTTCATCACCGAACTTCAAACGGTGGTCAGTCGCGAGGTCTCGCCGGTCCACCCGGCCGTCGTCAGCATCGGCAAAATCGTCGGCGGAACCGCCCGCAACATCCTGCCCGACACACTCATTCTCGAAGGAACCGTGCGCACCCTCGACCCGGGCGCAAGAAAATATGTGGAAGAGGCCATGCGTCGCCTGCTTGGCGGCATCAAAACCGGAATGCGCATCGATTACGAACTGGACTACCGCAACGGCGTACCGGTGATGCAAAACGATCCCAAGGTACTTGCCAGCGTGGCCAGATCGGCGCGCGACATCCTGGGCAAGGACGCCGTCGTTGAACTGTTAGAATATTCCATGGCCAGCGAGGATTTTGCCTATTTCACCGAGCGCGTGCCCAGCGTCCATTTGCGTATCGGCTCGAAGATCGACGGTCTGGACACGGCAGCCCATCGCAGCAACTACGACTGCAATGAACTGGCGATCCCCACGGGTATCCGCGTGCTCACCCGCTCGGCGTTGGATTTACTTGGAAAGAACCCGTAGAAATTCCGTTTTTGCTGATACACATTACTGGTACACTTCGCGGCATCCGGTTGAGGTAGAACCATGCTAAATCAAAGCGTTAGGATTCGAATTCGCCCCTCCCGTAGGGGACGCCAATCTCCCATGGAAGTGGGCACCGCACCCCGCTGGAGTTCAGCGGGGTTTTGTAATGCGCTTGCCAGCACGGTATTTGATCCGAGAATCCGTACTTCGTCGTCATCAACCTCGATACAGTCAACGAACAAGCGCAGATCTGCTTTTCGAAAGGCTACGTCGCCGGGTTTGGGTTTTGAGAGCAGAAAGGACGTTCTCGCTTGGGGCGAACGCACGTAATTACCTGGGCAGCGGGTTGCATTCGGGCAACCATGTATTTTGAGCCCCCCGTGTTACTAATCACGGGGGGCTCGTTGGAGGAGAAGAGAAAGTGGAGTGGCGTTTTCTGGCCTAGGATCTAAAATCCTCAATACTTTTCGGCTTAGACCCATCCGGCAGAAGCACGGGCAGAACGATTGACTCACTGTGCAGTGCCCACGGAAGAATAACTGCCGAATGTCCACCGCGACCGCCTGCGACGATAATTTCCACATCCTTTGGTTCGCGTGTCACCGGCATGGGGTGACGATTGGCAAAGCTCTTGGGCCGTACCGGCACCAAGCCACGACCACGAACCATCGGTGTCGGATGAGATGCATTCTTGTGGATGTGCTCGCGGACCATATCCTTGGTAAAACCGTCGCGGTGCAACAACCACGCATGATCCCGCGTGCAAACCACCACCAGCGGTCCGGGCATAAAAGAGTTGTTGGAACCCAGCGTCGTACAGGAATCGACAATTCCATCGAGCAGGTCGCCAGCGGTCATGCTAAGGAAATCGATGATATCATGCGGTGGTTCGGCCTTAAGCATGAAAACCGTCGATGTTTCGGCATCATACCGTTCCTCGCTGATGGACTGCCACGGCGTCAGTTCGGAATCCTCGCTGAAGGCATAGGTCAACTCGGCCTGAGACGAAATGCATGCCAGGTCCGAATACCCCGGCACCGACCGGCAGGTGTTGATCAGCACCAGGTTGATGGCCCGGCCGATGGTCGCATTTGCAGCAAAACCGGGGCCAATGCAGCCCGCCCGCCCGTGCATGCCAATCTCGGCGGCCAGCGGACCGCTGGCGATCAGCATGTTGCCGCCCGGGTGTGAGGTCGTGACCGATTGCAGGAAATTGTAACGTCTGTCCGACATGGCTTGAAACGACGCGACGAGGATCGGCATGGCCTGGGGCTTACACCCGGCCATGATGGCGGCCACGGCAACGTCACGCACGGTGATGTTTTTGCCGCTGGGGCCGATGGCCTCGGCCAGAACCATGTTCGGATCGTACGGGCAGTATCCCATCATTTTACCGAAGCGTGCCTGCGTCGGTGGAATGATGGGCAGCCCGTCGCTGATCTTAAGCTCGTTGAACAGGTCATTGATCTCCTCAATGCCGGCTGCCGGTTCGCTGGCATCCAGAGTGTCAAAGTCGATCGAGTTGGTCGCTTTGATAATTCCGTCAGGCTGGTCACCATCCAGCTCGAACTGCACATTGGCACGTGCTTTCATTTGCTCCGGCGTACCCGTCAGTGCTTGATAAATTTCCGGCATCAGATCATCGACCTTTTGGTCAATCTCCTCGACGGTATTGCCCTGGTACATATCGACCGATGTCAGGCAAAGCTGCCCGGCCCGGTAATGGACCACACCCTTGACCAAATCCGATCCCGGAGGGGCCGTGATGTAGAGGCTGGGAATGCCCAGTTCCTCAAGCGCGATGGTGATAATCGCTGTTGCCGGGCTGGTTCCCATATCGCCCAATCCCAGAATGACCGCAGCCGGCTTAAACTCGCTTTTCAGCCAGGAGGCGAAATCGATCAAGGTTTGGTTATCCTTGCCGCGCACGGTTTCGCGGTATTCCACCACGTTCGTGACCCCGTCGGCGGCGAAGTTGTGCTTGATGCGGTGTACGACTTCCATGTACTCGACAAACCCAAACTTGGTGTTGTCGTAAATCAGCACCGGGCCTTTCTTCAGTTGATCCATACTCGCCCGTGGGGCCAGCTTCAGACTTGGCTGTTCCTGCGTTCCGCGGGGATCAAGGATCGCGTTGACGTTTGCATTGCTCATGGTGGTATTCCTCGTATTGTAGGGTCGACAGAGCCAAACGGCCCCCTTCGACCGGAGCATTTGGGCTGCTCCGGCCGTTTGGGTTCCCGAATTCGGGAAGGACTTACTTGTCGATATGCTTGGCTTTGATTTCCTTGAACAAAGCCAGTTCACCTCGAATTTGCGCCTCGAAATCGGGACCAGACACCCAGATCGGCGAGAATCCGAACTTGTCGCCAAACTTGGCAAACGCGTCGCCCTTGGCGGCTTTCTCAACGAGTTCGGAAAGCTTGGCGACAACATCGGCGGATGTCGACTTGGGCACGTAGATGCCGCGCGTGATGCCTATTTCGATGGGTATGCCTGCATCCTTCAGGGTCTTGGTGGCACGAACAGGTTCGTAGGAGATTTTGTCGAGCGGCATGCCCGTCCCAATAACCTTGATCATGCCTTCCTTGACTTCCGCCAGAAGCACCGGCGCGTGAATAATCCCCGCATCAACCTGGTTGCCGATCAGGGCCTTCTTCAGATCTTTGCCACCCGAATAAGGAATGATCCTGAAGTCGATGCCCGTGTTTCCCTTGATCGCCGCAGCCATCAGCATCTGCGCTCCGGACGGACCGGCAGTACCCATGGTGAGTTTTCCCGGGTTGGCCTTGGCTTTGGCGAGGAAATCCTGAAGCGACGCCAGTTTTCTGTCGGAATGACTGAGTATCCATGTCGGGCTCGTTCCGGGTGCATGCGATACGGATTGTATCTTCAACGATACGACCGGCAATCTGACCACCTGTCAAGCCACCGAACCTCCGACCGGATTTATCGGTAATGCCGTCAATCACGGCATAGGCGCGTTGCGGAAGCACAAGGAAGCGATCCTCGTTTGCTTCTGGATTTTCCCGATCTTTGGCCTGGGAAAACGCGTCGCTCTTCAAAATAAAACCCAAAACCCGACCCTTCGGCACCGCACAAATATACCGACCAATCTCAGAGGAACGATCAGAACTGGCCTTCCAACCAACAACCGCATTGGATGAGATTTTAGTATTTCACCTCAAATCCATAAATTCTAATAATTATTTTGCCACCACCCATAAAGGAGACTTATGATCATGTCTCTTTTTGGGAACCGGTGGGAACGTCATGAATCTTCGGGAACTAGAGGTCTTCCGCGCCATCATGCTGGGGGGTACGATCACCGAGGCTGCGCGAATTCTTCATGTTTCGCAGCCAGCGGTTAGCATTGCTTTGCGTCATTCTGAAGATCAACTTGGAATGCCCCTGTTTCGTCGTGAAAAGGGGCGAGTCTACCCGACGCGGGAGGCTCTCGAACTGTACTCCGAGGTTGAGGGGCTGTTTGAAAAGCTGGACGCTGTTCAGAAGTTCGCCTCCGACCTGCGCGATACCCGCTCGGGGCTGGTCTCCATAGCCAGCACCCCAACATTGACATACGCGTTCCTGGCCAAGGCAATGACGCGGTTTAGGCGCGAGCGGCCAGGTGTCCGGATACTCCTGGAAGTCACCCACACGCAGCGAACCGTCGAGTTGGCAGCCGCTGGACAGATTGACCTGGGATTCATCCACGCGCCGTCGGAAAACCCGATACTGCAAACAGAGAAATTGGCCACTGCGGAAATCATCTGCGTCCTTCCCCGGGACCACCCGCTTGCCGACCGGACGACCCTTGGCCCCAACGAAATTAAGGATTTTCCGCTGATAACCAACATTCGGAACTCCATTTCACCGCGCATTGAAGAGGCGTTTCGAAAAGGCGGCATCGAACGCGACTTCGCCATCGCCTGCAATCACACCATGACAGTAAATATGCTTGTAGAGGCCGGAGCTGGTATAGGTCTGGTGGACCCCTGGATTGAAAAAACGCGGTTCCCTTCGCTGGTCAGAAAACCTTTTCATCCCAGGGTCGAGATAAGTCCGCGCGCGCTGTATTCGCGCTCCCAATCGCTATCCCGTCTGGCCGAAAGGTTCCTTGAGGTGGTGCGCGAAGAGGTGGCCAAAACGGAAAACTGTTCGCCGGCAGCGTAATTGCGGTGCTTCGTCTGAGCGCTTGCTCTTGGTAAATTTGGGCTGGGACGAGAAAGCCGGATTGCGATATCGACCCGGTGCCCGTCTTCACCCGTGTCGGCAGCATTCTCGGCGTCTGCATATCGGTAGATCGAGAAGGTCGCCCCGGTCACAGTATTCCGCACTTTGATGTCACTTACCGCCTCGAACGCTGTGTTTGTTTAATCCGGGTCAGCCAAATGGTTTCCACAGTAAAATCAGCTTTGGCAGCACCGTGAGCGCCGCCAATAGGGCGATGAACATTGCCGCCCCGGTTAACACGCCAAAATAAATCGTCGGAATGAAGTTGGACAACATCAGGATGGAGAAGCCGAAGATGATGGTCATGGTCGTGTAGAACACCGCTTTGCCGATATTGGAATGGCAAATGTGCAGGGTCTCCACATAGCTGTTCGTAACGGCGTACTCTTCCCTGAAGCGGTAGATGTAGTGAATGCCATTGTCCACCGCGATACCGATGGTAATGGCGGCGATCGTAATGCTCATCATGTCCATGGGGATTTTCGACCACCCCATAACACCCAAAACGACCACGGCGCCCAACAGGTTCGGCAAAATGCCGATAATCGACAAGGTGACCGAGCGGAACAACACCAGGAACATGAGCCCGATCCCCAGCATCACGACACCAATGGACTTGATCTGCGATGAGAACAGGCTCTGCAGCATGTTGTTGTAGAGCACGAGCAGCCCACTCACGTTCACGTCGTTGATCAAAGGCTTGTAGGAGGCAAGCTGCTCGAATCCGTTCTCTTTTTCCAGGCCACGGCGCACTGTTTCCAGCAACTCCTTGCGGCGCAGATCCGGTTTTGAATCCATCAAACGCGCCTCGATCCGTACCTCGTTGTTCTTGATGGAGACATAAGGTTCGATGAGAGCCGTTTTTACAGCGTCGGGAAGTTTGGTGTAGAGCAGCGCCAGCTCCATTCCGTCCAGCTCTTTTTCGGCAAAGCCTTCGGCAACCCGCACCGAGGAAGCGAACGAGAGCACCTTGCCGATTTCGGGCAATCCTTCGAGGTAGTCATGCGCCTGTTTGATGAGGTCGACCTTGGTGGGGGTAAACCATAATTCCGGTTTGGTGCGGAGCGCATCCATGTACTCGAGCTCGTCGGCTATCTCTTCCGGGGTCATCTCCGCCTTGTCTTCGGCCGTCAATTCTTCGACGTCATCTTCGAATTTTATCAACACCTCCACTGGCGTCGTACCGCCGAGTTCTTCATCAATGAGCTTGAGGCCCTGATATATCTCGGTGTCTTCGCTGAAGTAGTTGATGAAGCTGTTCTCGACACGCAGCTGGGAAATTCCCACTGCGCTCACGACGGACAACGCGACCGCCAACACCAGGATTTTGCCCCCTTGGAACTCGGTCAGACGGGCCAGGTATTCAGGCAACATAAACCGGTCCCTGTTAATCGTGCGGTTGGTTCCTGTTTTTTTCATCAGTAACAGCAATGTGGGGAACAGCAGAAACGAGGTTGCAAACGTCACCGCCAATCCGGCACTCATCATCCACCCGAAATCGATGACCGGCTTGATATCGCTCACAACCAGGGAGCCAAAACCTATGATGGTCGTCAGCGCAGTGTAGAGACAGGGTCTCACCATCTTATGGGTGGTGTTTCTGACCAGCGCCAACTGATCGTCATCGGGATGATCTCGATGGAGTTGCAGGTAGCGCACGATCAAATGAATGTTCATCGAGATGGTGATGATCAGCATGAGGGCGAGGAAATTGGATGAGATGACGGTGACCTTCCAGCCGGCAAACCCGAGGACGCCGATCATGATCAATCCTGAGTAAAAGCAGCTAAGCAGGGGGAGCACGATCCAGCGCAATTTCCTGAAAATGACCGTGAGAATGATGATCAGGAACGCGAGAACGCCAGCCCCGAAGACGGTCAGGTCGTTGCGCACGTACGTCACCATGTCGTCGGAAATCATCGGCAAACCGCCTAGATGCAGAACGCCGTGCTGGCGGTACGGTTCGATGATGTCTCGAATGTGGGCGACGTCGCGGTGGCGTTGATCGTTTATCGCTTCATTCACCTGTTCGTATTCGTCCGAGATTTCGTTCAGGGTTTGCGCCTCTTCGGCTGAGAGACCGGTATTTCGTTTTTTCTCCCGCAATTCGTTTCGAGACTTGAGCAAGTAATTGAACTTCTCGTTCACGACCAGTCCCAACAGTATGGCAGCGGTTCGGCCATCCGCGCTGACGATGAGATTGCGGTAAATAGGGCTATTGACCATCTCGTCCCTGGCCCTGGCCCGGTCGATACCGGGCTTCTCCAGGCTGGGCATGTCGTTGATCATTTCCTGAATATCAGCGTCCGAGCTACTGAAGAGCGGAGCATCCAGGATCGTGAACACCGTGTCCACGCTGGCAACTTTCTTGAGTTCCTCGCGCAGTTGCTTCAAAGGCTCCAATGCCCGATCCGAGAAGAGATCGTCGTCGGGCGTGTACGTCACGATGAGCAAGTCGCTACTCGGATATCGCTCGTGGACTTTCTGGAACTCCTTGAGGTCAGGGTCCCCTTCCAGCAACAAGGTGTCGGCCGATGCGTCCAGCTTGAAGTCTTTTGTGTGATAGCCGAAGAAAGCCAGAATCGAGAGCAATACGACCAGAACGAACTTGGGATTGTGGAGCACCAGAGCGTCATAGGCCTGCACGATGCGAGATGTCATGAAGTTTCCTCTTTGAGTAATGCCTATTCAGCCTGGGGAACCATTCCGCAGATTACCTCAAAATTCGGGAAAACCGTTCACTCTTTTTGTGATGTGTTTACGAAACGCCCCGTCGATCCTCTTGTCGGCAACTTCGCGCGTGGGCCATTGGCCGTATGCGGGGCGGCGTGCTATGTTCCGCAACCGCGAAGGGGATGTCCGAATTCGATTGCGAAAAAGGGGTGGCGGAGCTGTGTTATCAACGGCGGTGGACCTTGACTGAAAACGCCTTGGAAAAAAGTGGAGCCCATCATTCCACCTATGAATTGATGCACCGTCTGGTGCGCGAAAGCGTGCGGCCTTATGTGGGAAAATTGGTGCTGGCGGTTTTGTTCATGGGCGTTACGGCAGCGGCAACCGGGCTTTCCGCCTGGTTAATGAAGCCGGTCGTCAATGATGTGTTCGTCGACAAAAACGAGGAAATGCTGTGGCTGGTCAGCGGGGCTGTGATTGCCACGTTTATTACAAAGGGTGTGGCGAATTATTTGCAAACGGTGCTGATGGCTTTCGTCGGCCTGAACATTATCGCCGATAACCAGAACCGTCTTTTCGCCCATCTGGCGCGTATGGACCTTGCGTTTTTTCATGCCCGCTCGACCGGAAAACTGATCTCGCGCTTTACCGTCGACATTAACCAGATGCGCATGGCCGTCTCCAACGTTCTGACGGGGCTGGGCAAGGACTGTCTGACGCTGGCCGCCCTCGTCACCGTTATGTTTATTCAAAACTGGGAATTGGCGATTATTGCATTTTTCGTATTTCCCATCGCGATCATTCCCATTGCCCGGCTGGGCAAACGCATGCGCAAGGTTACCGCCAATACGCAGGAGGAAATGGGCCAATTCACCACCTTGCTGGAGCAAACGTTCCAGGGCATTCGCGTGGTCAAGGCCTATGGCATGGAAGGGTATGAGGGCGGACGCATCGCCACCATCATCGATACCATCAAATGCCTTTCCATTCGCGCCGCAGTTACGCGCGGAACCTCGCACCCGATTATGGAAAGCCTGGGCGGCCTCGCGGTCGCCGTGGTTATCGCTTACGGCGGCAGCCAGGTGATCGCGGAAAAAACCGATGCGGGCGCATTTTTCTCGTTCATCACGGCGTTGTTGCTGGCCTATGAGCCTCTCAAGCGGCTGGCCAACCTGAACATGAGCCTTCAGGAAGGACTGGCGGGCGCACAGCGCCTGTTCGAAATGCTGGATATCGAACCGGGTGTTCGTGAAAAGCCCGATGCCGCGCCCATTGCCGTCGGCAAGGGAGCCATGCAACTGGACGGCGTTCGCTTCTCCTACGTGAAGGGATCGCCGGCGCTGCGGGACGTGAGTCTGGACGTCCCTGCCGGAAAGACGGTGGCGCTGGTTGGGCCGTCGGGGGCAGGTAAATCCACCGTGCTTAACCTGATCCCGCGTTTTTACGATGTGGACGGCGGGCGCGTTTCCATTGACGGAACGGATGTGTGCGACGCGACGTTCGCCTCGCTCCACGCATCAATCGCGCTGGTCAGCCAGGAAGTCATGCTGTTTGACGATACCATCCGCGCCAACATCGCCTATGGCCGCGCGGGCGCGACCGAAGAAGAAGTGTTCGACGCGGCCCGCAATGCCGCCGCGCATGATTTCATCGTCGGCCTGCCCGAGGGCTACGAAACAGTCGTCGGCGAACAGGGCGTCAAACTTTCCGGCGGCCAGCGTCAACGTCTGGCCATAGCCCGCGCCATGCTGAAAAATGCGCCGATCCTGCTGCTGGACGAAGCGACGTCGGCGTTGGATACGGAAAGCGAGCGCAAGGTTCAGGCCGCACTCAAGAAGCTGATGAAGGGTCGCACGACACTGGTTATCGCGCATCGGTTATCGACCGTGGTCGATGCCGATTTGATTTACGTGATCAGCGACGGAAAGGTATCGGAGTCCGGCACCCACACCGAACTGCTGGATCGTGAAGGAGCGTACGCGCATCTTTATGCCCTTCAATTCGCCGATCAGAATGGGGCTTAGGGGGCCGCGATGCCGTGCGCCTGAGCAAACGCATTGTCGCCATCGGCGCGGTTCAGGCGGTCCTTTGCTGGATCGGCGCCATGTACGTTCGCCTGATTTGCAAATCAACGAAATGGACCGTTCTGGGACGCAACATCCCGGAGGGTTTTTGGGCGACCGACCAGTCGTTCCTTTTGTGTTACTGGCATGGGCGCATATTGATGACGCCTTGCTGCTGGAACCATGACATTCCGGCCAATTACATCGTTTCGAGGCACCGGGACGGCCAGATCATCAGCCGGTTCGCCCGCCAGTTCGGAGCCAAGCCCATTGTTGGATCAACGGGGCGGGGCGGCACTGCCGCGTTAATGAATATCGTACAGACGCTTAAAGACGGTGAAAGCGTGGGCATTGCGCCGGATGGCCCGCGCGGCCCGCTCATGCGTATGAGCGACGGCATCATCGCCATGGCGCGGCATTCGGGCGCGCCGATCATTCCGCTTTGCATTTCGGTTGATCGCCGCAAGGTTGTCAATTCCTGGGACCGCTTCGTGTTCCCGTTGCCGTTTGGCCGGGGCGTCATCCTATGGGGTGAGCCCATGTACGTCTCCCCCGATGCCGATGACATCGCCTGCGAAACGGCGCGCATCGAACTTGAGAACAGACTGAACGCCGTTACCGCCGAGTGTGACAGATTGGCCGGGGTCGAAGGTATGGAACCGGGACCGGTTAGGGCCGCTCGAGCCCCCAGAGGCCAACAATGATCTTGCCGCTGTACAGGTTCGCCACAACCCTGGGCGGCCCCCTCATTCGTCTGTATCTGGCGGATCGGATGCGCCGCGGCAAGGAGGATCCCGCCCGTTTCGGCGAACGGCTGGGCGTTGCCGGGCGGGACCGGCCCGACGGGCCGCTGGCGTGGATTCACGGGGCCAGTGTCGGCGAGGCCATATCGCTTTTGCCGCTGATCGAGAGGATGCAGCACGACCATCCGTCACTTCGAGTGTTGTTGACGACGGGGACGGTGACGTCGGCCAACCTGATGGCCAAGCGTCTCGGCGGCGGGGCCATTCACCAATTCATTCCGGTTGACCGGCTCGCGTACGTAAAGGCGTTTTTGGATCACTGGAAGCCGGATCTGGTTTTGTGGGCTGAATCCGATTTCTGGCCAAATCTGGTCGGCGAAACCTCCCGGCGCGGAACGCCTATGGTTCTCTTGAACGGTCGGATTTCAGATCGCTCGTTCGCGCGGTGGAGACGCTACCCGGGAACCATCAAGGCGCTGTTGGGGTGCTTTGCCTTGTGCCTGGGGCAATCAAAAACCGATGCCAAGCGGCTCGAAGAATTGAGCGCGGCGGGTGCGAAGTACCTGGGAAACCTGAAATACGCAGCCCCGCCCTTGCCCGCTGATCCGGGCGAACTTGAAACTCTCGAAAGCGCGTGCGCGGGTCGCCGCGTTTGGGTAGCGGCAAGCACGCACGCGGGCGAAGAGCAGATTTGCGGCCAAATTCACGGCCAGCTCAAAACCGAAATTACCGGGCTTTTGAGCATCATCGTTCCACGTCATCCCCACCGGGGAAGCGCGATCGCGCAAGATCTTCGCGACACGGGACTGCAGGTCGCCCTGCGTTCGGCAGGCGGGGAAATCGGGCCTGATACCGATGTCTATGTGGCCGACACCATCGGCGAGCTTGGTATTTTCTATTCCCTGGCGGAAATCGCCTTTATCGGCAAGTCCCTGGTCCCCATGGGCGGGCAAAATCCGCTGGAAGCGGCCTGTCTGGAACGCGCCGTCGTTTTCGGCCCGCACATGACCAATTTTCGCGAGGTATCCCTAAGTTTGATCGAAGCGGGAGCCGCCGATGAGGCCCCGGATCAGGCCACGCTTGCCGAAACTTTGCTACGCCTATTTCGAGACGATACCCTGCGCCGGGTGCGCGGCCGCGCCGGGCAACAATTTGCCGAGAGCGAGGCGGCGGTGCTGGATCGGGTCATGACCGAATTGGCCCCCTTCGTTGCAAAGGCGGTTCATCAGGAGGCGGACAATGAAGCCGCCTGAATTCTGGTGGAAGGAAAACGGGCTGGGTTGGGGTGCGCTGCTTGAGCCGTTGGCCGGGGTTTATCGGCTGGCAGCCGGGCGCCGTTTTGCTTCGGTCCACCCCCAAAAGATGGACATTCCGGTGATCTGTGTCGGCAATCTCGTGGTTGGTGGGGCTGGAAAAACCCCTGTTGCAATGAGCATCGGGGAACGTCTGCGCCAAAGGGGGCTGGACGTTCATTTCCTGTCGCGCGGATATGGGGGGCGCTTGGCCGGACCCATTCGCGTCGACCCCGAGCAGCACGTGTTTGCCGATGTCGGTGACGAACCCCTGCTGCTTGCCAAGCAATCGCCTTGTTGGGTTGCACGAAACCGCGTCGCGGGTTGCCGTGCCGCCGCAGCCGCCGGAGCGGATATGATTGTCATGGATGACGGATTTCAAAATCCATCCGTCGCCAAGGACCTATCCTTTGTCGTCGTCGATGCGCGCCGTGGTTTTGGTAACGGGCGCGTTCTTCCTGCTGGCCCCCTGCGTGAACCGGTTGCGGCAGGCCTGTCCCGCGCCGATGCCGTTGTCCTTATGGGTGAAGGTGACACCCAATTGGGGGCGTTGGAAATCCCGGTTCTGCGCGCGCGCGTTAAGGCCAGTGATCAAAGCGTGGAGGGTTACCTATTGGCGTTCGCGGGCATCGCCGATCCGCAGAAATTTTTTCGCACACTCGAAGGGATGGGACGCAACGTTCAGGAAACACGAGCTTTCCCCGATCATCATCCCTATTCTCAAGCCGAGATCGAGGCCGTTTTGGCAGATGCCGAACGGGGCGGTATGGTCCCCGTTACGACGGCCAAGGATGCGGTTCGGCTGACTCCCGAGTATCGCAACCGGGTTGAGGTCTTGACGGTCGATGTCGAATGGGAGGATCAGGCTGTTTTGGATAAACTGCTGGCCCTGCCGATCGGACGGGAAGAATGATGCTCCGGTCCTTCATTCGCCGATATGTCGTTCATCCGCTGGAGGCGCTCTGCGCCTTTTCGGGGTACGCTTTTTTCGCACTTCTTCCGCTGGACGGGGCGTCGGCGCTGGGCGGCTGGGTGGCCAGAACAATCGGTCCGAAGTTGCCGATTTCAAATCGCGCGGTGCGCAATATCTCAAGGGCGTTTCCCGACAAGTCGCGGACCGAGATCGATATCATCGTTCGGCAGATGTGGGATAATTTTGGACGGGTCGTGGCCGAGTATCCGCACCTATCCAAATTCGATGTTTTCGCGCCTAACGGACGTGTCGAAGTTGTCGGTGTTGAAATTATCGACCTGCTTCGTGACGACGGGCTGCCGGGTCTGGCCTTTTCGGCCCACATCGGGAACTGGGAAATCCTTTCACTGGCAGCCACGCAACGCGGCATGCCGCTGGATCGGGTTTACCGAGCTGCCAACAATCCCATTGTTGAATGGCTGTTCACGCGAGGACGTTCGGCGGTTGACGGCGCGTTAATCCCCAAGGGTCCGGCTGGCGTCCGGCCACTTCTGAAATCCCTGAAGAACGGGAACCACCTGGCCCTTATGATTGATCAGAAGATGAACGATGGAATCGCGGTCCCATTTTTCGGGCGTGATGCGATGACCGCCACGGCGCTTGTGGAATTCGCGCAAAAGTTCAGTTGCCCGGTCGTTCCCGCCCGCGTCGAAAGGCTTGAAGGTGCGCGGTTTAGAATCATCGTCGATCCGCCGCTTGAATTGACGGATACCGGCGACCGGCACGCGGACGTGCTGACCAACATGACCACCGTCAACGCCATCGTCGAACAATGGGTGCGCGACACGCCCGGCCAGTGGTTATGGCTGCATAATCGCTGGCCTGACTAACGACGAAGCTATCCGTCGTTGTTGGGTTTAATGATCGGCGGCATGGGATGCGAGCCGTCTGCAATGGATTGCGAGCCCGGAACCCACACGGTCATCCCACCTTCCGAGCATGCGCTGGCGAACCCGAAGGACACCGAAACAAAGGCCGCTGCCGCAAGCACCGGAACGAAAAATTTCCAAGTGAGCCGCATAATCAACCCTCCTTGCAAATAAGAATCAATATCATGCAACGAGGTTATCTTATTTGCCGGGCTTTTTCCATCGGATTCTCTGCGCGGCTATTTTTCCCTGGGCATGGGCGGAGCCGTGAGGCTGGGGTCGAGGCGGGTCTGAAACAGGCTGATCCCCCAGTGTAAATGCGGGCCCGTGGCCCGGCCCGTGGCACCCACTTTTCCAATGGGCGTTCCCTGATCCACTCTTTGCCCGTCGCGCACCAGAATTTCATCCATGTGAATGAAAACCGACGCCAGACCGAAACCGTGATCAATCATGACCGTCTTGCCCGTGAAATACATATCCTGATGGACCAGCGAAATCACGCCGTCGGCCGAGGCCCTGACAATCGCTCCTCTGGGTGCCGCGATGTCCACACCGCTGTGCGGTGCGCGGGGCTTACCGTTTAGAATGCGCTGACTGCCGAAAACGCCCGATACGACACCGTGGATTGGCCAGGCGAAACCCGACTTGAAGTGCGGTGTCGGCGTGTCGATTTTGCGTGCGTCTTTAATCAGGGCCGATTCCGCTTGGATGCGCTTCACCACTTCGGGGTCCGGTGTGACCTGCTTGGGGGGAAGGCCATCGATGCGCTGAACCTTGAATTCGCGCGGCTTCACCGCAATCTGCCTGACCTCTGACGCACCCGACGGCATGACAATGCGAACTTCAACATTAGGTTTGGCGTTTCGCCCAAACCCCATAATGAAATCGCCCGCAGGAGACACCCGCACCGGGGTTCCGTCGATATAAGCTTTTACCCCCGGCGCCGCCCGTGCGATTACCAGACCGCCTTGCGTAAATTGGCCCTCGAAATCCAGCTCGATGGCATCTGCCCGCGCTCCGGCAACGCATAAAACCAGCGCAAAAAACGCGGTCCGCTTAACGCTCATAAAAGGCTCCCCTGGCGGCCATCTTCCTTGGCCGGTTTTTTTGGTCTTTTCGGCTTCACAGGCGGTGAACCCTTCACGGTGACGCCGGTTTCTCCGTCGTGGAACCGCAAGCGAAGGTCGGTACCAGGAACCAGTTTCGCCGCCGACGTCAGCAGTTCTTCCTTTTCGCCAACGGCCAGGGCAAAACCGCGATCCAAAATTCGTTCGTAGGAGCAACTGTCGAGAAGAGCGGCGGCCCGCGAAAAGCGCGCGTCACGCGTCGCCAGAAGGTTGCGCGCCGCCGTGGCAAGCGAGCGCGCCTCGAAGGCCAGTCTTTCCCCGGACAATGAAAGTTGATGACGCGGAACCGCCAACCGGGCAATCAACGCGGCAAGGCGCGACGATCGTCGTTCCAACCCGACTTTCAATCCGTTCGACAGCCGCTCGGCCCAATCATCCAGACGCTGCGACATGTCCTCGACAATCCGGCGAAGATTGGGCAGGCCGCGGGCCAGCCCCTCCAGCCGCTGGGTTCGATCCCCCAGCAAACGGTTCATGGAGCCGACCAGCCGGGTGCCGTCGTCCATGATCTGGGCCAGAAGTTCCATACGAACCGGCACGGCCATTTCCGCCGCCGCCGTTGGCGTCGGCGCGCGCAGATCCGAAACGAAATCGATCAGCGTGAAATCGGTCTCGTGGCCAACGGCGGATATCAGCGGGATTTCGCTTTGCGCAGCAGCGCGGGCAACGACTTCTTCGTTGAAGGCCCACAAATCCTCCAGACTGCCGCCGCCCCGCGCAACGATCAGAACGTCAGGCCGTGAAACGGCGCCTTCAACAGCCAATTGATTGAACCCGGCGATGGCCGCGGCGATTTGTTCGGCAGCACTTTCGCCCTGAACCACAACGGGCCACACGATCACATGGCTGGGGAAACGATCATCCAGACGATGAAGGATATCGCGAAGCACCGCCCCGGTCGGTGACGTTACAACGCCGATGACTTCGGGCAGGAAAGGGATCGGCTTTTTTCGATCATCATCGAAAAGGCCTTCGTCCGCCAGCTTTCGTTTGCGTTCCTCAAGCAACTTGAGAAGCGCCCCCTCACCGGCAATTTCCATACTTTCGATGACGATTTGGTATTTCGAACGCCCGGCATAGGTGGTGATGCGGCCGGTGGCAACGACCTCCATGCCGTCTTCGGGCGAAATGCCGAGCCGCCCGGCGGTTCCCCGCCAGCATACGGCGTCGAGCACGGCGTCGGGGTCTTTAAGCGCCATATACAGATGCCCGGAGGCAGCGCGTTTGAAACCGGATATCTCGCCGCGAACGCGTACCCAGGCGAAGGATTCCTCGACCACGGCTTTTAATGATTGCGAAATCTCGCCCACCGAGAAAATCGGTAGGTTGTGATCGGCTCCGCCGTTGGGTAAGGTCTCAGTCATTAGCCCAGTATCCATCATCACCGACCGGGCGGCAACACGAGCGACATCGAGGGAAAAAACCATGAAGGTCTTGGTAGTCGGATCTGGCGGACGCGAGCATTCTTTATGCTGGGCCATATCCAAGTCGCCACGTTGCGCAAAACTCTACTGCGCGCCCGGCAACGCCGGGATTGAGCAGGTTGCCAAGTGCGTTCCCCTGGACGCTTCGGATGTAGACGGCATCGTCAATTTTGCAGTGGAAAATAAAATCGGCCTCGTGGTGGTCGGACCGGAGGTACCGCTCGTCGCGGGTCTCGTGGATCGTCTGGATGCAATTGGCATTCGCGCTTTTGGTCCCACGGCGGCAGCCGCTGCCCTTGAAGGCTCTAAGGCGTTCATGAAGGAGCTTTGCGAAAAATACGGTATCCCGTCGGCCGAATTCGGCCATTTCGACGAGCCCGATTCCGCCAAGGATTTTATCCGCCGCAAGGGCGCGCCCATCGTGGTGAAGGCCGACGGCCTCGCCGCTGGAAAGGGTGTCATCCTTTGCCGCAATGAACACGAAGCCTACGCGGCCATTGATCACCTGATGACCGAGCGCGCCTTCGGCGCCGCCGGGGATGAAGTGATTATTGAGGAATTCCTGACCGGCGAGGAAGCCAGCTTCTTTGCCTTGGTGGATGGGGTACGCGCGGTGCCGCTGGTTTCCGCGCAGGATCACAAACTCGCCTATGACGGTGACGAAGGCCCCAATACGGGCGGCATGGGCGCTTACACACCCGCCCCCGTGCTGACCCCTGATCTTGCCAAGGTCGTAATGGACGAAATCGTAACGCCGACCATCGAGGGCATGGCGGCGGAAGGCCGCCCGTATAAAGGCGTCTTGTACGCGGGCCTGATGATCAAGGACGGCACGCCAAAGCTGCTGGAATACAACGTACGTTTCGGCGATCCGGAGTGTCAGCCCCTGATGCTTCGCCTGAAGTCGGATATTCTGGACGCGCTCATTGCTTGCGCCGACGGGACGCTCGACAAGGTCAAGCTCGAATGGCGGAAGGAAGTGGCGCTCACGGTCGTAATGGCGGCCAAGGGCTATCCCGGAAAGTATGAGAAGGGCTCCGAAATCCGGGGGTTGGACAAAGCCAACGCCGTTGACGGCGTAACCGTTTTTCATGCCGGAACGACGGCGGAAAACGGGATTATCCTGGCCAACGGTGGGCGGGTGCTGAATGTGACCGCCTTGGGCAAAACGGTGGCCGACGCTCAGAAACGCGCCTACGAAGCCGTGGACCTGATCGACTGGCCGGAAGGGTTCTGCCGCCGGGATATCGGCTGGCGGGCCATCGACCGGAAATAAGGTTTTTCTCTCTTTCGGGATTGGATGCACGCCCTATATGCAAGGGGCGTAGCTGTCTGCCTGGAGGAAAACCATGAACGATCAAACCCGTATGGAATTGGAAGCCGCCGCGTTTCGTGGATTGGCGGAGCACCTGAGAAATCGCACCGATGTCCAGAACATCGATCTAATGAACCTCGCCGGGTTCTGTCGCAATTGCCTTTCCAAATGGTACAGGGCTGCTGCCGAGGAACGCGGGTTGGAAATGACCTATGAAGAGGCACGCGAGATCGTTTACGGCATGCCGTACGACCAGTGGCGGGACAAATATCAGCTTGAGGCGAGCAACGAACAAAAGCGGCAGTTCGAGGAAACCAAACCGCTGCACGCCAAAATCAGCGGGCATGTTTAGTTCTTGGGCGAAACCTGCCAAGTCGATCCATCCGCCAACGCGTAGACAATGCCCCGTTTGCCTTTGATTTCTTTTACGGAAGCGATTGGCGATTGGTGCAGGAAGTTCGCAACGTCTTCGAAACGACCGCCCGCGAAAGTCACTATCCGCAACGCTCGTCGCGTCGCGTCGGGCAAAACGATGTCGGGAACGCCGTCGCCATTGGCATCAAGAATGGCCGAAAGGCCAAGTTCGCGCGATCCCATGGCGTGATTTGAAAATCCGTGGGCACGGTAAGCCTCGACCAATTTTCCCTTTTCCCATCTGTAGAGCATGAGAATGCCGCCGATATGCGGTGTGCGCACAACTGCAATTTCGGTTCTGCCGTCTCCATCGAAATCCGCCGCACCCACCGGATTGAGCCATCGGTTGGGCAACCCGATGGGATCGGACTCGGCGATAATGGTCAACCGATCGTCCTCAATGCCGGCAATCGCCACGGCTGCGCCCGCATCAAGATAACTACGAACGAGGATGATCTCATCGGACCCATCGCCGTTTAGATCGGCAAGGCGGGGAAAGCGATCTTCAAAAACCGACCCGGGGCCGAGTTCCAGGGAAAGGTGCCGCCCGTTGGCGAGTTCCACGGCAAGGCCGGAGGCTTCGATGGCATCGCCCAGCACACCATGTGAATAGCGTCGTGTCGGCCCGGTCAGCCACGCCGCCGCAATATCGCGTTCGCCGAGAATAACTTCGCCATCGGGGAGCATATGTGGGCGAGGGTCGCCAATGAACGCGCGTTGCGGCAATGGCGCGATTCTGGAAACCTCGAATCGCTCACCATCGGCCAGTGCCGGTGAAACGAATTGCAGAAAAAACAGAATGCCCGCGAAGGCCAAACGGTTCTTCACAGAGAAAGCGTCTTCTTGAGGAAGTTTAGCGTTCGTCCCCAGGCCAACTCCGCCGCCGCCGAATTGTAACGCGCCGCATTGGTGTCGTTGTTGAAGGCGTGATTTGCGCCATCGTAAATATGCAGGGCGTAACGCACCCGTTCCTTCTTGAGCGCGGCCTCGAAATCGGCAATGCCTGCGTTCACTCGCTTGTCCAGCCCGGCGTAATGCAGAAGCAACCGGCCGCGGATTTTCTTGACCTCTTCGGCGCTGGGTTGGCGGCCGTAATAGGCAACGGCGGAAGCCAGCCCCGGTGAACGCACGGCGAGCTGGTTGGCCATCGTGCCGCCCCAGCAAAAACCGACACACCCCACCCTGCCCGTAGCGTCCGGTCGGGCCATCAGGAACGGTACGGCCGCCTTGAGGTCGGAAATCGTTTTTTCCCAATCCAGCGCCTTGATCATGGTTCGGGCCTTGTCCTGATCGGCGGGCGTTCCGCCCATGCCCGAAAGCATATCCGGCGCGAAGGCAAGGAATCCCTCTATCGCCAAGCGTCGCGTCACATCTTCGATATGCGGATTGAGGCCCCTGTTCTCGTGAATGACGACAACTGCGGGCAAATCGATTTTATGTTTGGGCTTTGCCAGATAGCCGGAAATTTTTCCGTCTTCGCCGTCATAGGATACGCGGGACGGTTCAATCCGGCCGTCGTCGGCGGCGATCATGGCCGCAAGGGCGTAATTGTTTTCCAGAAGCGGCAGAAGTGCGCTTGCCGCAGCGGCCCCACCGACCAGCGCGGTCAGGCGCGCGAGGAAGGTTCGGCGCGCCAACGGCGCATGGGTGTATTCGTCGTATAAATCAATGACCGACTGTTTCATTTCTTCCCCAAAAAAAACCTGTCCAAACAGATGGTCGATGACGGGAAAATGTTTCAGGGCGATCACGGAAACGTGATTTAGCGAAGCTCGCGGAAAAATGCCTGAAGAAGCTCGGCGCACCGCGTTTCGTCCAACCCGCCGACGATTTCCGGTTTATGGTGGCAGGTGCTTTGCTGGAATACGCGAGGACCGTGATCGACACCACCGCTTTTGGGATCGTAGGCCCCGAAAAAAAGTCTGCGGATGCGCGCAAACGAGATGGCCGCGGCGCACATTGGGCAGGGCTCCAGGGTGACATAAAGATCGCAGGCGCTAAGCCGTGGCCTTCCGAATTTTCGGGCCCCTTCCTGGATCAAAAGCATTTCCGCGTGGGCCGTGGGGTCACCTGTTTCCTCGACCCGGTTTCCGGCAGCGGAAATTATCGCGCCCGAAGACGCATCGACCAGAACCGCGCCGACCGGAACCTCGCCGCGCAGCCCTGCCGCCCGGGCCTGTTCGAACGCATGATCCATATATGAGCTATTGTTCATACCCCCAAAGTGGCGCGAACGACGCCCGCGGTCAAGAGAGGCGCTTGCCGCTCCGGCAATGGAGACGTACATTGCGCCCCATGAATAAACCTGTCATCGGCATAACACTGGATTTCGAAGAGCCCGGCGGCTATTCGAAATTTCCGTGGTATGCGGCGCGCGAGAACTACTGCGGGGCGGTTCGCCGCGCCGGTGGGGTGCCGCTGCTGCTGCCGCATGAGTCCGAATTGGCCGACGACTACCTCGATCTGATCGACGGATTGGTCGTTACCGGCGGAAATTTCGATGTGAACCCGGCACTTTTCGGCGATTCCACGCGGCATGAAACGGTAAAAACCAAGGAACGGCGGACCGAGTTCGAGCTGACAATTACGCGCGGCGCGCTGGCGCGCGATATGCCCGTGTTGGGCATTTGCGGTGGGCAACAGCTTCTGCATGTGGTTTTGGGCGGCGAGCTGATACAGCATATCCCCGACGAAGTGCAAAATCCCTTGGCCCACGAGCAGCCCAATCCACGTGACGAGCCGGGCCATGACGTGTCCGTTCGCGAAGGCACACGGCTTTTCGAGATCGTCGGCGCGCATACGCTTGCGGTCAACAGCGCCCATCATCAGGCAGTCAAGGGCGAACCCGACGGGATCGTCATCAACGCGTCGGCATCGGACGGCGTTATCGAGGGCATCGAAGCGCCTGCCTTCCGGTTTTGCATCGGTGTTCAGTGGCACCCGGAATTCGCGATTCAAAAGGGCGATGTCAAATTATTCGCGGCCTTCATCGAAGCCGCCAAATTTAAGGATTAAGAAACCAATGGCCGAAGAAAAGGCGGAACGAATTGCCAAGGTATTGGCGCGCGCCGGTCTATGTTCGCGGCGCGAAGCTGAGCGCTGGATTGCCGACGGCAGGGTAGCGGTCAACAAGAAGGTTCTGCAAACCCCGGCGTTTACGGTGACATCGAAAGACCGCATCGTAGTCGATGGGAAGCTGCTGCCCGAGGCCGAACAAACCAAACTTTGGCGCTATCACAAGCCGACGGGAATGCTGACCAGCCACGGTGACCCGCGCGGGCGCGATACGGTTTTCGCCGCCCTTCCCGCCGAATTGGGCCGCGTCATCTCGGTCGGCAGGTTGGACTACAATTCCGAAGGGCTGCTTTTGCTGACCAATGACGGTGGATTGGCGCGCAAACTTGAAATGCCGGCAACCGGGTGGCTGCGCCGCTACCGGGTTCGGGTTCATGGGCGGGTTGATGAAGCCAAACTGGAAGGTTTGGTCAAAGGGGTCGAGATTGAGGGCATCCGTTACGGCTCTGTACAGGCGCACCTCGACAAGGTCCAGCGCGCAAACGCCTGGCTGACGGTCGCATTGCGCGAGGGCAAAAACCGCGAAGTGCGCAAAATCATGGAGCACCTCGGCCTCGACGTGAACCGGCTGATCCGGACCGCTTATGGTCCGTTCCAACTTGGCAATCTTGCCAGCGGCGAGGTCTCGCAAGTTCCGGCAAAGGCTATGCGCGAGCAGCTGGGAATCAATCAAGGCGACGTCGAAGCACCGCAGAAGAAGAAGCCCGTCGAAAAGAGGCGCAGGACCAGGGAATGAGGATCGTCGGCGGGACATTCAAGGGCCGACGCCTGCAAGCCCCCGAAGGGCGCGAATTGCGGCCCACGGCAGACCGCGTCCGCGAGGCCGTCTTTAACATTCTGGGCCACGGGCTGGACGTGGACATCGAAGGCCTTGCGGTTGTCGATTTCTTCGCGGGAACCGGCGCCATGGGTCTGGAAGCCTTGTCGCGTGGCGCAGCGCATGCCACCTTCGTCGACCAAAGTTCCGAGGCGAACCGGTTGATACGAAAAAACGCGGGCGCCCTCGGGGCCGCGCAAAATACGACGGTTTTGAACTTGGGCGCCGATAATCTTCCGCCGCCGCCGCTGATCGCCAATGCACCGTGTGCGCTTGCGTTCCTCGACCCGCCCTACGAAACGGGTTTGGCCACGCCAGCGCTGATATCTGCCGCCGCAAAAGGGTGGATCGAAACAGGGTCGATTTGCACGGTGGAGTTGGCCGCCAAGGAAACCTTCGACGTTCCGGCCGGGTTCGACGTGCTGGACGAACGCAAATACGGCGCGGCCCGCGTCTTTTTTCTGGAAGCCGTCTAGGAAATTTTGGCGATCACCCGGTAACGCGTATCATATTGGCGATGCAATTCCGGATGCGGTGCGATATCCCAAAACCATTCCCGGTCGGGTTCACCCAGTGAAATTCCATACAGGGGATCGGTTCGTTCGATCAGTTGATCTCCGGCATAAACCAGATGCTCGACCTCGGTGACGAGGCAGGTTGTCCCGCGCACGGACGCCAGTTGTTCCAGATGGTGGGCCATGATGGCGCGGGAAAAGTCCTCTGATTCGCCCGCGACGCGGCGTGGGATAAACGGAAGTTGCGTCAGCAGATTGACCGACACAACAAGATCGGCATCGCTTTCGGGCAGATCGCCGCCCGTCAGGTCATGGGCGATCAGTCGCACGTTCCTGAACTTCGCGGCGGCCCGCCGGACGGCGGGCATATGGAATATATCGATCAGAACGACTTCTTCGAAGATTCCGGCAAGTTCCGCCAGCGGGACATCGTAAAGAAGCCCCGAACCCAGGACCGCCACCTTTTTGTGCGAAGTCACCCCCGCCGCCGCCAAGATGGTCGTGCGGGTTTCCTGTAAATGAGGCTCCCAAGCCTTTTTGCAGCGGCCATAGCGTGATCGTGTGGCGATGATCTCGCGCAAATAGCCCATTTCACGCAGATGTTTGGGGCATCGCGTGGTCAGGTAGCTAAACCATTCGGCCAGCATTATCTGCGGCCAAACAGTTTTTCGATGTCGGCGATTTTGAGTTCCACATAGGTCGGGCGGCCGTGGCTGCATTGCCCTGAATGGGGTGTGGCTTCCATCTCGCGCAAGAGCGCGTTCATTTCGGCCCCGTTCAGGCGACGACCGGCCCGCACGCTGCCATGACAGGCCATGGTCGCGCAGATGTCGGCCAGTCTTTCCTTCAACGAAACCGCTTCGTTCAGTTCGCCCAGATCATCGGCCAGATCGCGGATCAGGCCGTGAATATCGACCTCGCCCAACAACGCGGGCGTTTCACGAACGACGATGGCGCCCGGCCCGAAGGCTTCAACGGTCAGACCCAGTTCCGCCAGTTCTTCGGCGCGCGCCGCGACGCGACCGGCGGCGGCTTCGTCCAGTTCCACGACCTCGGGGATCAACATCCCCTGGCGGGCCACGCCGTCGCGCTCCAGCGCACCCTGAATGCGTTCCTGAACGATGCGCTCATGGGCGGCGTGTTGATCGACGATGATGATCCCGTCCGGGGTTTGCGCAACGATGTAGGTTTCGTGAAGCTGACCGCGCGCGACACCCAGCGGGTAATCGTTTTCGGGCTCTTCATTCGTTTCCGGGACCGATGCGGCAGGCAGTGGCGCGTAATATGCAGCCGCCGTCTCGGAAAGCCCGCGCGTTGGCTGGGATGGCCGTGACTGGAAAAAACCGGGATGCGGCGGCGGCGTTCCCTCGGGGCGGACCGCGCCGAGGGCTGCCGATGCGACCGTGCTGGATGCCCGATGCCCGGCTTCGGCTAGCGCGTGTTTCAGGCCGCCGACGATCAGCCCGCGCACAATACCCGCATCGCGAAAACGCACCTCGGTTTTCGCCGGGTGCACGTTGACATCGACGGTTTCGGACGGCACCTCCAGAAAAAGCGCCAGCATCGGATGGCGGTCGGACGCCAGAAAATCGCGATACGCCCCGCGAACCGCGCCGTAGAACAGTTTGTCGCGCACCGGCCGTCCGTTAACGAACATGAACTGCTGGCTCGCGCTGGCGCGGTTTAGCGTGGGCAGGCCGATGTATCCGGTCAACCGCGCGCCTTCGCGTTCGGCATTCACGGGCAATGCGTTCTCGGCGAATTCACGCCCCATGATCGCCGCCAGCCGTTCCAGCCGGGCATCCAGAAGATCGCCCTGAACGGCTGCGTAAGCGACCGAACGGCGCGCACCGTCGGCCATAGAAAAGCCGATTTCAGGATAGGCCATGGCCAACCGGTTGATGGTTTCCAGGGCGTGGCCGTATTCGGTGCGTTCGGCCTTCAGGAACTTCAGACGCGCAGGCGTGGCGAAAAACAGATCACGGATTTCCAGCCGCGTCCCTTTTGAAAGCGCCGCCGGTTTGGGGCCGGATTTGCGTCCGCCCTCGACCTCGATCATCCATGCGCTCTCAGACCCGCTCGGGCGGCTGGTAATGGCCATGCGGCTGACTGCGCCGATAGACGGCAAGGCCTCGCCGCGAAAACCCAGGGTGTCGATGGAGATCAGATCATCATCAGGCAATTTGGATGTGGCGTGGCGTTCAATGGCCAGCGTCAATTCATCGGCGCTCATGCCCCGACCGTCATCCTCGACCGATATGAAGGTGCGGCCCCCGTCGCGCAACACCACGTCAATGCGGCTGGCCCCCGCGTCGATGGAATTTTCAACCAGTTCCTTTACGGCGGATGCCGGACGCTCGACCACCTCGCCAGCGGCGATGCGGTTGACCAGCGTCTCGGGTAGCATTCGAATGGTCACGCTAGTCCTTCTTCCCTTTCTTGGCCTTCTTCTTTTTGGACCGTTGGCACGGTTTGTAACCGCAGCATTTTTCGGCCCGTTTGCATGGTTTGTCGCGTTTTTTTGTTTTAGCCATCTCGCATTTCTTTGAAAGCGTTAATCAGGCCGTTGGTCGAACAATCATGGTTATCGACCGTGGCGGTCCCGTCCAATTCGGGCAGAATGGCCTGGGCCAACTGCTTGCCCAATTCCACTCCCCATTGATCAAAGGAATTGATCTGCCAAATGATCCCCTGAACGAAAATCTTGTGTTCATAAAGGGCGATCAGGTTACCCAGCGTGAAGGGATCAATCTTGCGCACCAGAATGGAATTGGTCGGACGGTTGCCTTCAAAGATTTTGTGCGGCAACACCTTTTTCAAGGCCTCCCCCGACATTCCGGCGCGTTCAAGTTCGGCACGCGCCTCGGCTTCGGTCTTTCCCGCCATCAAGGCCTCAGTCTGAGCGAAAAAGTTGGACAGGAAAATGGCGTGGTGTTCGCCGACAGGGTTATGAGTATGCACGGGCGCGATGAAGTCGGCGGGAACCAGCCGCGTTCCCTGATGGATCAACTGATAAAAGGCGTGCTGGCCATTGGTGCCGGGTTCGCCGAACAGGACCGGCCCGGTGGCGCAATCGACGACATCGCCGTCGCGGTTCACGTATTTGCCGTTGCTCTCCATATCCAGCTGCTGCAGGTACGCCGGGAAACGGCACATGTACTGATCATACGGCAGCACCGCGTAAGATTGCGCGCCGAAGAAGTTGGAATTCCATATGCCCATCAGCGCCAGAATAACCGGCAGGTTCGCTTCCAGCGGCGCAGCCGCGAAATGTTCATCCATGGCGTGACCGCCGGACAGGAACTGCTCGAAGCCATCCATGCCAATGGCGATGGCCAGCGGCAGGCCGATGGCCGACCACAGCGAATAACGCCCGCCCACCCAGTCCCAGAATTCGAACATGTTGGCCGCGTCAATACCAAACGCCGTCACCGCTTCGGTGTTGGTGGAGAGGGCGACAAAATGCTTGCCGACCGCGTCTTCGCCCACCTTGCCGACCAGCCATGTCCGCGCACTTTTGGCATTGGTCAGGGTTTCCTGGGTGGTGAAGGTTTTTGACGCGACGATGAAAAGTGCGCTTTCGGCGTCGATGTTCTTGAGTGTCTCGGCCATATGCGTGCCATCGACATTGGACACGAAATGAAAGCGCATTCCGTCCGGGTGGTACGGCGTCAGCGCCAGGGTCGCCATGGCCGGACCCAGATCGGACCCGCCGATACCGATGTTAACGACGTCGGTAATGCGCTTGCCGGTCGCACCCTTCCATGCGCCCGAACGCACGGCATCGGTGAAGGCGCGCATCTGATCCAGCACCGCCCTGACCCCTGGCATCACGTCTTCGCCATCGACCATGACGGCGCGGCCCGAGCGGTTGCGCAACGCGGTATGCAGAACGGACCGGCCTTCCGTGAAGTTGATGCGTTCGCCCGCCAGCATCTTGGCGCGCCAGTCTTCCAGCCCTGCCTCGCGCGCCAGCGCCACCAACAGGTCTCTGGTTTCATCGGTGATGCGGTTTTTCGAATAATCGAGAAGCACATCCCCCAGCCGCACCGAGAATTTGTCGAAGCGGTTGGCATCGGCTGCAAACAGATCGCGCATATGAACGTCGGCCACTTGCGCGAAATGGGTTTCCAAAGCTTTCCAGGCAGCGGACCGGGTGACGGATGTCATGGCAAACCCTCGAAAAGTTGATGCGGTGTTTGGGGACAGCGTAGAGTTTTTCGGGCTAATATGGAAAGTAGAAAAACAAGGAGGCCCATATGGACCGCCGGAAGTTTTTGAATACTTCGGCCAAAGGCGCCGTCGCGCTTGGCGCGAGTTTTGTTCCGCCCATTTCCCTGGCCGCTTCGCACCCTGATATCGCCGTCGTCAAGGGCGCGCCCGGTGCCGCCACGCGGGCCGCCGTTGAAATGATCGGCGGCATGGGCTCGGTGGTTGGCAAGGGCCACCGGGTGGTGATCAAGCCCAACATGAGCTTTGCTTCCGGCCCGGAAGTCGGCGCCAACACCCATCCCATGGTGGTTCAGGCCATCGCCGCCATGTGCTGGGAAGCCGGCGCGTCCAGCGTTCTGATTCTCGATCATACGTTGGCGCCGGGGGTTCTCTGCCTGGAGCGTTCCGGCGTGAAGGCGGCGGCGGCCGCGGTGAAGGACGACATGGTCTATATGGTCAATGATTCCGATCATTATTCCGAGGTAGAGATCGACGGCGGCAAGAACCTTAAGGAAACCGAAATCGTCAAATCGGTCCTGCGCGCCGATGTGCTGATTGCCGCGCCCACCGCCAAATCCCATTCGGGCGCGGGTGTCAGCCTGTCACTGAAAGGCATGATGGGACTGATTTATGACCGCGGAACCCTGCACTGGAAGGGACTGGACAGTTGCATTGTCGATTTGTGCACGGTTTTGCGCGCTGATCTTTCGGTGATCGACGGCACCCATGTTCTTTCGACCAATGGCCCGCGCGGCCCCGGCAAGGTGTTGAACGAAAACACAGTCATCGCGTCGCGCGACATGGTCGCCGCCGACGCCCAGGCGGTGGCCGAATTCACCTGGTACGGAAAAAAATTCCAACCCCGGCAGGTGGCCCACATTCGCCACGCCCACGAACGCGGAATGGGGCGCATGGATATCGAAAATCTGCGGGTTGAACGGCTCGCGCTATAAAAATGCTTAGACGCGCCGTTCAGATTGCTTCTCTTATCGCCTTCGTGGCACTTCTGAACACGGCGATCCTGACCAGCGCGGACACATCGGTATTCGAATGGGTTCTGGGCGTTGACCCGACCATTTCCGTTCTGAGTGCGATCAGCGGCCAGACCTTTGTCGCCGCCTTTATCCCGGCCTTCGTTCTGATGGCCCTGGGCTTCGTCGTGGGGCGCGGTTTTTGCGGCTACGTCTGCCCCATGGGGACGTGCGTGGACGGGATCGACAAGGCGGTCGCGAAAAAACGAACCACGTCGGTGCGGTGGCGTTCGGCCAAGTTCGTGGTTCTGGGTTTGATGCTGGGTGCGGCCGTGCTGGGTGTTTCGCTAATTTATCTGGCCTCGCCCTTTTCGCTGATGACACGGTTTCTGGGCCTGCTGGTTTATCCCCTTGGGGCGGCGCTGGCCGAATCCGGGTTGTGGATATTGCGTCCCATCGCGGAAACGGCCAATTGGAACACGGTGATCTTCGCCGAAGTCGAGACGCCCGCGTATGACACGCAACTGTTCCTTCTTATCTTCATCGGCGGGCTGGCGGCGGCGGCGCGCGCGGCTCCGCGTTTCTGGTGCGCCAACCTGTGCCCGGCGGGCGCGATGCTGGCGCTGACATCGTGGCGGCCCCTCGTGCGCAGGCGGGTCTCGGTTGCCTGCGGCGGCTGCGGTGAATGCGCCGATGTTTGCCCCATGGGCGCCATCGATCTGGAAGATCAGTTTTCGACCCGCCATGACGAATGCATCCTGTGCCGAACCTGCCAGACGGTTTGCCCGAAGGGCGCGGTGTCGTTCCTGCCCTCGCCCGAAATTGCCGCGCTTGGCGAAGCCGCATCGCCGGTTCCCGTGGACGCGCGGCGGCAATTCATGGTCGGTGGTCTGGCCGGTTTGGGAACGGCAGTGTTTTCCCTTTTCCCTTCCAAACCCGACGCCGCCGATCTTCGCCCGCCCGGGTCGGTTCCCGAGAAGGATTTTCTGGCCCGTTGCGTGCGCTGCGCGGCCTGCGTGGCGGTGTGTCCGCATAACGCGTTGCAGCCGCTGTATGACGGAACCGGAGTCAGCGGCCTGTTCAGCCCCGGTCTTGTTCCAGCAGGCGGCTATTGCGAACCCAGTTGCTCGCGCTGCGCGGAAGTGTGCCCCACCGACGCCATTGTCGAACTGACGGGCGACGAACGCCTGTGGGCAAAAACCGGCACAGCCGCCGTCGTGCGCGAAGATTGTCTGGCCTGGGAAAACAAAGAAAAATGCATGGTGTGCGACGAGGTCTGCCCCGTCGACGCGGTGGTCTTCAAGATCGAGCCGGACATCCCCGTCACCGTTCCCCATGTGGAAGAAAACAAATGCATCGGCTGCGGCTATTGCGAGAACGCCTGCCCCGTCAAACGCCCCGCCGCCATCCGCGTTTCGCCAAAAAACGCCCTGCGCTTGAAAACCGGTTCCTACGTGCATGAGGGACGCAAGCGCGGCCTTAACATCGCACTGGACACCTCGCCCCGCACACCCGGCGCGGACAGCGCAGACGAAGCACCCGCCCCCGGCTTCGACGCCCCGGCCCCCGGCTTTTCGAACTAGCATCCCGCCAATCCTGTCGCCTCAAAATCCGCCTTCGTGAAAAAACGTGGCGTATTAGGATTTTACACTTGACAAATCATTTTATTTCCTGCATGGTTGAAAATAGCGAAAGGGACAACTGCGCCCGCATCGCAATTTCCCCACATTTTTCTGACCAATTCCCGCCGGTTTCGCGTGCGAAACCGGCGGCACCCTATGGAGGGACTTCAAAATGACCAACCCCAACACCGATCAAGACGGAACATTGGATGACACGCCCGACTATATCACCGACCTGATTGCCAACGATCCGGCCCTGGCGGCGTTCAAAGAAAGCCAGCGGACGGCGGGTTCCGATGCCGCCACGTCAAAGGCCCGCGATGTCTACGATCTGCTGGGCGTCATGCTGGGCGCCCCAGAACCGGCGCGCATGAGCACGCCCATCGGCGACATTCCCCTGCAAGCCGACTGGCTGCACAAGGACGACGTCTACGCCCTCATGCGCACGCCTGACTACCAGACCGACAACCTGCCCCAATCCTCGGTGGTGCGCGATACCGTGACAAAGTTCTTCGAACTGGCCTACCCCGGCAAATACAGGCTCGACGCCACCGGACGCCCCATCCACACTCCCACCGTCAGCCGCCCCAACTGCGCGCCGGAGCCGCTGCAAGGCAAAAGGCATCTGGCTTCGCACGGGGATCAGAAGCAGGTATAGAGTCTGAAATGCTAAGAGGGAGCTTGCCTGCGACCACTGGTTTAAAATGGTTGCCGAATTCCCTTTTTGCGGAAATATCAGTTTTTTGATAACGTGTGGTCGAGTTAGATGGAAATTCCGCTACGCCTTGAAAGTGCAAGGAGCTACAAGAATGTCGAAGTTTGCCAAATTCGCGCTTAGCGCCCTTTTATCGTTCGTTTTCACGAATACGGTGATTGCGGCTCCCCTAACGGCAAAAGACGTCACCGAATGCGACCGTCTGGCTGCCGATCCCGAGGATCAGAATCGCATCGCGCTGGCCGTCTTCACAAAGGAAATGAGCGCCATCGCGGCTTTGAAGGCCTGCCAGTCGGCATATGAAAATGACCCGACCAACCTTCGCCTCATCCACCAGTATGGCCGCACCCTGCTGGTGAATGATCGCATGGAAGGGCTGGAGATTCTTACACTTTCCGCCGAAAAGGAATACGTGGCTTCGCAGAAGGCGCTCGGGCATTTCTTCTACACAGAGTCTTCCCCCCAACGGGATTATGAAAAGTCCTTTCACTGGTTCCAGCGCGCCGCCAATAACGGCGATCAAATCGTTTAGTTTTTGGTTGGGCGGATGATCCTTTCTGGCCTCGGCGTAAAAAAAGACCCGGAACGCGCAATTCGAATATTGGAAAAATCGGCTAAAGAAGGAAATCCGTTTGCTCACGCATTCCTCGGCATCCATTTCCGCGGAGACGGGAAAAACGAGGAAAACGCGGACCGCGCATATTCGCATCTAAAATTTGCCGCAGATAATTTCAATGCCGGGGCGATGCTGAATTTGGGGGTCTTTCACATCATGACATCCGGAAAATATCAGAACAAGAAGCGGGGCGTCGAACTCCTCGAAGCCGTCGCGCGAAGGGGAAATTTATCCGCCGCGTTCTTTCTGGGCAGATACTACGAGGAAGGGCACTACCTCCCAAAAGACGAAAAGAAGATGACCTTCTGGTACTGTCGATTTGGCGCCGAGGGGAAACATCGCCTCGAAGCGTATTTCGGCCACGAGGTCGAATGTGAATAAGTCACCACCAATCAAACCTACAACCTAAAGGAAACATTCAATGGATATCAAAGACAACACCGACACCGAACGATCACAGATCATCGAAAAAGGAATTCGGGATCACGCCAGGAAACAGGCAATATTGGGCCACGGACGACGCGCCTCAATAAGGCGGTCAGCCGACTATCCCGAATTGGAATTACGGTGACAGTTTAGGAATTACGGTGACAGTTTACTTTTCAACCTACTCGGAATTACGGTGACAGTTTACTTTTCAACCTACTCAGCGGGAATAGAGTAAACTGTCACCGTAATTTCACCGTAATTACCCACCGTAATTACCGTAATTTGTATGATTTGTGTAATGTGAGGTGGTGACGGCTGGGCCGTCGGGTGATCCGTGCTATGGTTTAGGGCCGCAAGGAAACGATGAGGACGATTCCATGTTAATTAGGGTTTTTCCGGTTTTGGCGATGCTAATGGTTTTGGTCGCTCCTGAATACAGCGGCGCGCAAAGTGAGAGAGGCCCGGGCAAGGGCGCGGCCTTAATGCAGGGGATCACCGAGGGCGTGCAGCAAATGCTGCGCGAAAAGCTCGAAAGGGAGCGATTGAAAAAGGCTGGTTCTCGGGTCCACCAGATTTTGGACGAAGACGGGAAATCCGTGTTGGGAAAGTCGGGGCTACGCAAATACCTGGGTGAATTGACGGCGAGATACACCCCATATGACGCCGCATTCAGGCACGATATTGCGCTTCCTATTGCAGAGCGGGCGCTGGCCGCTGCCGAGTACGTCTACGGTGATCACTCGTCCGAATTGTTGCCGTATTTGGATGATGTGGCGAAATACAATTTTTCCCAAGAGTATATTGATCGCGCCCACGCGCTTGCCCTGCGGTCCCAAACCATCCGGGAAAAAAAGTTTGGCGCGAACCATCCAGAGGTAGCTAAAAGTCTGACAATGCTGGCGCGGTGGGATCATTTCTGGGATCGACAGGTGCTGGGGCATCTCTATTGGAAGCGCGAGGAAGGCGATCGATGCCAATTGAAGGAGCCCATTCTCTCCCTCGACAAGGTTTCCGATCTCTCGCTGTCCGGCCCCAATTTTTGCGCCCAAATCGTGGCGCGCGCCAATCGTGCTGAGCGCATTCGGCGGAAGGCTTTCGGTATCGGCGCGGGTGAGCATTCGATGAGTATCTTTCTTGCTGCGAAATTCAATGACGAAAGCGTATTCTACCACGAGGCATGGAACCTGATGATTTTGGCGCTACAGGCGCACCGGAACCGTCCAGGCACCGATCCCCGGATCATGTCGATCATTGCTCGGTATATTGCCAACAAAGCGATAGCCGGCGCGGATAGGCGCGACCTGGTGCATACGACGTTCGACGAGATCGAACGCACGATTACTTTCGTAAAAAAACAGCCCCCGGGCGCGCATCAGCATCTTGCCGAATTGCTGGATATCAAGCGGTTGTTGTTGGATAGACTTGGAGGGATTTTAACATCTAAGGAAAAATACAATATCATCTTGAAAGAAATAATTTCTAATTATGAAGCTGCTTTTGGCGATGAGTTCTGGCTTATCGCAGACTCACTATTTCGTTTGTCAATTTATCATTCTGAAAGAGGATTCCATAAAAGGGCGGTTCCTTTTTTGGAGCGCGTTGTGCGGATAGAAGAAAGACACCTTCCCCATAGCGCCGAAACGTTGGCCTTCGTAAAAGACCGGCTGGCAACGCTTAGAGAGCATGCGAATAGGCTTGAGCCATAATTCGCGCATCGACAACTTCATATATTTGACACGAAAGACAATGAGATGGAACAAAACAAGTATATACGTGAGTTTACGGAAGCGCAGAGAAAAGTACGTATTGATCAACTGGAGTATTTGGAAAACGCGAGAATGATGCCAAAATCGCCGTCCCCAATAAGTTTGGCGCGGGCAGGGGCTCGCATTCTGCGTGACTTGGACGAATGGAAGAACCCGGAAAAACCACCATCGAAGGAATTCCGAGACGCCATGGTTCGGGGTCTTCGAACCGACATCACCCAACATGTCAGGACGACGTTTTCACCGTCGTTGGGGAAGGTCGAAGACTACGTGCCCTATGACCGCGACATACCGCTTTTGACCCTGCAAAACCTGTATTCGAAATATACGGGCGGCGATTGGTATGGGCCGAAATGGGACCCGGACCTGCTGAAAGACCTCGAGTATCAAATTCAGTCAAGGGAGGATGCGGCCAAACAACAGGCCACCGCAAAAGTCGAACGGGAAGAAGAGCGTCGAAACCGCGAAGAAATGGCACAAGAGGAACAAATCAAAAACGTTTCAAAGCCAAGCCAGCCCACCTTCGGCCGCAATCCGTTTGAGAAAACGGATGAGCCGCAGAAACCTGCACAGCCTTCCTCGTCCAGATTGGGGCTTTCCAACAGCGCGCATCAACACGGGGCCGAAGGATTTGTGCCTGCGGAAAGCGCCAAGGCCGCCATTGGGCGGCGGGCCGCCTCTCCCGCCAACCCCAAGGTCTCGACCGGCGGAAGCCACGGATCGCAAGGGCGGGGTGGGTCTCGGACCGTAACCAGCCGTAGCGGCGCGCCCGTGATGAGTGCGGGCGGCGCGGTGACGACGGGCAACCGGGGCGGCAAGACCAAGGTCGATCAAAGCCGGGCCATCAAGCTTGGTCTGGCCTATGAGGGGCTCGGCGGCAAGGTGGGTGCGTTCGGCGGCGGCGCGTCGGATAATGGGGTCGATAGCCGCGTCGTCTGCACCGAGCTGGCGGCCCAGGGGTTGCTGGATCCGGGGCTCTATTTTCTCGATGTGCGCTTTACCGAGGAACGGCTGAGTGCGGCCCATGTTCGCGGCTATCACGCGTGGGCCGTGCCGCTGGTGCGGCTCATGCGCAAATCCGAAATCGTTACCCGCATCGTTTCCCCCGTGGCGCGCTGGCGGGCCGAAGAGATCGCTCATCTTTTAGGGGCGAAATCGCGCGGCCACCTCGCGGGCAAAATCGTGCGCCTCATCGGCGAGCCCCTGTGCCGCTTGATCGGCGCGTTCGTATCGGAAACCGACCACACGCAACTTTATGAAACGGAGACAGTTCAATGACCGACCAAAACAACCCGAACGAAGCAGGTGCGGCGATGATGCCTTACCTGATCGACGGCTTAAAGCGGCTGAACGCCGACGAAATGAAACAGCTCGACGCCGCTATAACGCCCGACACCGCCTTCCTCATGACCAAAGCCTTCGGCCCCGAATTGGGAGCCCTGCTGTGGCCCCTGATCGCCGGGGATGAAAGTTAGGGGGGTGAATTGTGGGTTACGCCCCGGCCACCGTCATGCCGTCAACGCGCAGGGTCGGGGCGTCGGTGCCGTAGCGGAATTTCAGGTCGTTGGCGGCAGAGATGTTGGCAAAGATATCGCCCAGATTTCCGGCCACCGTGATTTCGCTGACGGGATAGGTGATTTTGCCGTTCTCGATCCAGAAGCCGGACGCGCCGCGGCTGTAATCGCCGGTCACCATGTTGACGCCGAAGCCAATGAGTTCAGTGACATAAAAGCCCGATCCGATGTCGGCCATGAGTTCCTGCGGGGTCAACTTTCCGGCCTGTAAATACAGGTTGGTGGTCGACGGGCCGGGCGGTGAGGATGTGCCGCGCGAGGCGTTGCCGGTGGTTTGCAAACCCAGTTGCCGGGCCGTCCCCAAATCCAAAATCCAGGTGGTCAGTTCGCCGTTTTCGATGATGTTGCGGCGCGTCGTCGCCACGCCTTCGGCGTCGAACGGCTTGGATCGCAAGCCCCGGCGGCGCAAGGGATCATCGGTGATGGTGATGCTGTCGGCGAAAATTCGTTTCCCCATTTTGTCTTTCAGAAACGTCGTTCCACGGGCCACCGCGCTGCCGTTGACCGCACTCGCCAAATGACCGATCAGGCTGCCTGAAACACGCGGATGATAGACCACCGGAACCTGCGCGGTTTCGGGCCGCCGGGGGTTCAACCTGCGCACGGCCCGATTGCCCGCCGATTGACCCACCTGCGCCGCGCCTTCCAGATCTTCGGCGTGGACCACGCTGGTGTAATCGTAGTCGCGTTCCATGCCAGTGCCTTCGCCCGCCAGAACGGACGCGGCGATACTGAAACTGGATCGCTGGTAGCCGTGGGAAATACCGTTGGTCGCGGCCAGCGCGATGGTGGACAGCCCCCAGCTCGCCTGCCCGCCTTCCGAATTGGTGACGCCCGATACGGCCAGCGCCGCTTCTTCGGCCTCGTTCGCCCATTCCAAAAGCGTTTCAGCGGGCGGCTCGAAGCCGTCGCACATGTCCAGATCGGCAATCTCGCGGGCCAGCAGTTCCGGTTCTGCCAAACCGCAATAAGGATCGTCGGGGACGGATTTCGCCATGGTAACGGCGCGCGACGGCAGGTCTGAAAGCCCGGTTGGCGACAAATCCGACGACGAAACGATGGCCTGCTTTTGACCGACGAGAACGCGCAGACCCACATCGAAGCCCTCGGAACGTTCCAGATGTTCGGTTTCACCCAGACGGCGCGAGACATCCAGCGAAACGCCCGAAACCATAATGGCGTCGGCGGCGTCCGCCCCTGCCTTTTTGGCCTTGGCCATCAGATCATCAAGGCGTTCGAGGTAATCGTTGTGTTCGGTCATGCGGGTTCGTTTCCTTGTTTATTTTTGCAACGCGCGGCCCAGGTCGTCGCACAGGTCGCGCACATCCTCCAAACCGACCGAAAGGCGGAGCAATCCGTCGCCGATGCCCATCCTTGCGCGCTCCTGCGCCCCGATGCGTTCGTGCGTGGTTGTCGCCGGATGGGTGATGAGGCTTTTGGCGTCGCCCAGGTTGTTCGAGATATCGATCAGTTCCAGCCCATTGAGGAACCGAAACGCGCCGTCATGCCCGCCGGCCACATCGAAGGCGACCATGGTTCCGCCGCCGGGCATTTGGCGCGTGGCGAGATCGTGCTGCGGATGATCGGCCCGGCCCGGATAGAAAACCCGCTCGACACCCTTTTGCTCGGCCAGGAATTCGGCGACGGTTGCCGCATTCTCACAATGGCGGCGCACACGAAGCTCAAGCGTCTCCAGTCCCTTGATCAGCAGCCACGCGTTAAACGGACTTAACGCGGGCCCGGTATGGCGCAGGAAGGGGGTCAGGTGGTCTTCGACCAGTTCAGCGTCATTGGAAAGGATTGCGCCGCCCAGGCTGCGGCCCTGACCGTCAATGTGCTTGGTGGTGGAATAGGTGACGACGTCGGCCCCCAGTTCCAGAGGTTTTTGCAAGATCGGCGTGGCAAAAACGTTGTCGATAACGACGCGCGCTCCGGCGGCGTGGGCAAGATCGGCCACGGCCCTAAGGTCGATGATTTCCAGGGTTGGATTGGACGGCGTTTCCACGAACACGCAGTTCGCCGGTCGCGACAGGGCTTGCGCCCATTGATCCAAATCGGTTCCATCGACGAATTCGGTTTCGATACCGTAGCGCGGAAGAAGGTCGGCAATAATATAGTGGCACGACCCAAACAGCGCGCGCGCGGAAACTACGCGGTCACCCGCCTTTAACTGGCCGATCAGGGCGGCGAATACGGCGGCCATTCCGCTGGAGGTTCCCAGGCAGAACTCGGCACCCTCAAGCTGGGCCAGACGGGTTTCAAAAACGCTGAGTGTGGGATTGGCGTAACGCGAATAAATATAACGCGAATGCTCGCCCTTGAACGCCCGCTCGGCTTCTTCGGCAGATTCGTAAACGTAGCCCGAGGTCATGAAGAGGGCTTCGCTGGTTTCGGAAAAACCGGTCCGTTCCAGCCCGCCACGCACCAGACGGGTGCTTTCGCGCCACTGCGATTGAGTTTTTTCGTTCTTTGCCATTTCAAATCCCCACGCTGTCAGGCACATAAGCCGTAAATCGGAAATCGTCAAGGATGCTTGATGTTCGTGGCTTTCGGCACCTTGTATTACAGGTTAGATTGGACGCCGGACTATTTCAGGAGATTTTTCGTGAGTGACATCAGCGCGACCGACGAATTGTTTTACGACCGTGCGGGGTTAGATCGCACCCGTGTCGCCTCAATTGTCGACGAGACCCTTCAAGGTGCGGACGACGGCGAGCTTTTTCTGGAATACCGGCAATCGGAAAGTCTTGTCTTTGATGACGGGCGGCTCAAAAGTGCTGCGTTCGATACGGCCCAGGGATTTGGCCTACGAGCCGTGGCGAATGAAGCCACCGGATATTCGCATTCCTCGGAACTGAGTGAGGCGGCTATGAAGCGCGCGGGCGGCACCGTTCGGGCCGTGCTGGCGGGCGATGGCGGCACCTTCGCCGATGCGCCAGCGGGAACCAACCAAAGTCTTTACGCCGACGACAACCCGCTTGGTCTGGTGGAATTCGAGAAAAAGGTCGATCTGCTGGCCGGGATTAACGATTACGCGCGTTCCAGGGACGAAAAGGTCAGGCAGGTCATGGCCTCGCTGTCCGGCGAATGGCAGGCGGTACAGATTATCCGCCCCGGCGGAATGCGGGTGGCCGACGTGCGCCCCCTTGTGCGCCTGAACGTTTCCGTGGTCGTTGGTCAGGGTGATCGCATGGAGAGCGGCAGTTATGGCACCGGTGGCCGCGTCACCTATAAGCGTTATCTTGATCCGGCGTCGTGGAAATCGGCGGTGGATGAGGCCATCCGGCAGGCTCTGGTTAATCTGGAATCCGTTCCCGCACCGGCGGGTGAAATGCCGGTCGTGCTGGGGCCGGGGTGGCCGGGCATTCTTTTGCACGAGGCCATCGGTCATGGACTGGAAGGTGATTTCAACCGCAAGAAAACCTCGGCCTTTTCCGGCCTGATGGGCAAGCGCGTGGCGTCTCCCGGCGTTACCGTAATCGACGACGGCACCATAAATGACCGGCGCGGATCGCTGAGTGTAGATGACGAGGGAACACCGACCCAGCGCACGGTGCTGATCGAGGACGGCATTCTGACCGGCTATATGCAGGACCGCATGAACGCGCGTCTGATGGGTGAGGCCTCCAGCGGCAACGGCCGCCGCCAAAGCTACGCCCACGCCCCCATGCCGCGCATGACCAACACCTACATGCTGGCCGGACAAAACGATCCGGACGAAATCATTCGTTCCGTCGACAAGGGCCTTTATGCGGTGAATTTCGGCGGCGGGCAGGTTGATATCACGTCCGGCAAATTCGTCTTTTCGTGCACCGAAGCCTACATGATCGAAAACGGCAAGGTCGGCGCGCCGGTCAAGGGTGCGACCCTTATCGGTAATGGCCCGGATTGCTTAACGAAGGTATCGATGATCGGCAACGACATGGAGCTTGATCCCGGCATCGGAACCTGCGGCAAGGACGGCCAGGGCGTACCCGTGGGCGTCGGGCAACCGACCTTGAAACTGGATGATTTGACGGTGGGTGGTACAGCGGTCTAGTGCGATGAATAAGGCCTTCACCAAGGAAACGGAAACCGAAGAAGAACTGCCTGAGGCAGCCGATACCCTGCCAACCGGCATGAAAAACTACATCACGCCGCGGGGCTATGCGCGGCTGGAAGAAGAGCTTCGCAATTTAACCGGTGTCGAGCGCCCCAAGGTGGTCGAGATCGTATCCTGGGCCGCTGGCAACGGGGATAGGTCGGAAAACGGCGATTATATTTACGGCAAGAAGAAACTGCGGGAAATCGACCGCCGCATTCGCTTCCTGATCAAGCGCATGGAAATCGCCGAGCAGGTCGACCAGAGCCGGCAGCAAAACCGGGATCAGGTGTTTTTCGGCGCCACCGTCACCTACGTGGACAGCCGCGACGAAGAACGCACGGTGCGCCTTGTCGGTGTCGATGAAGCCCGCCACGAATTGGGCGAGGTCAGTTGGGTTTCACCCATTGCGCGCGCCCTTCACAAGGCCTGGGAGGGCGATGTCGTGAAATTGCGGACGCCCAACGGCATCGAAGAAATCGAAGTCCTGAAAATCGCCTATCTCGACTAGAGCGTTTTCCGACCAAATGCGATCATTCTGATGCGCTTCGGAGGATCGATCCGCCAGGCGTTTCGTGAAGCGCGATGCTGTCGCATCGGGCGAGCGGAACAACGACGCGGGCGGCCACCGAAGCGCACCCTTCGGGCGGGCCAATTGAGGCCGGGGCGTCGTCGAGCCTTTTGCCCGTAGCAAAGGCTACGCGCAGCGAGGTTCTCCTAACCCCGGTCTCAATTGGCCACGTCAGAATGACCGCATTTGGTCGGAAAGCGCTCTAGTAGGCAAACTCCTCGAATATGGGATCGACGCTTCCTTTCCAACGCCGCTCATAGGCCGAAAGAAGTTCTTCGGCTGGCGAGATGCCTGATTCGGCAATCCTGAAAAGGGGATTGAGGAACGAAGTTTCGTTCATTCCCGACCCATCGAGCACCGCGCGGCGCTTGAGACCGTCGCGTGCGATATCAAGGGCATCAAGGGCGATATCGCCAAGGGTCCCTTTGCGGAAGGGTGTGTTGAGGGCCATTCGCGCCACGTTATTGCGAAGGTGATCATGCTCTTCGGCGGTCCAGTCCTTGATCAGATCCCATGCGGCGTCGCGCGAGTTCTTGTCGTAAAGCAGACCAACCCAAAATGCGGGAAGCGCGCACAAACGGTTCCAGGGTCCGCCATCTGCGCCGCGCATTTCGAGAAAACGTTTGAGGCGAACTTCCGGGAAGGCGACCGTTATGTGATCTTCCCAATCGGTCATCGTCGGGTATTCACCGGGCAGAACCGATAATTTTCCGGCCATGAAGTCGCGGAAGGACAGTCCCGCCGCGTCGATATAGTTCCCGTCGCGATAGACGAAATACATGGGAACGTCGAGAAGGTAGTCGACGTAACGTTCAAACCCGAAACCGTCTTCAAATACGAAAGGCAGGGTGCCACAGCGGTCGGGATCGGTATCGGTCCAGATGTGGCTGCGATAGCTCAGGAAGCCCGACGGTTTTCCCACCTTGAAGGGCGAGTTGGCCCATAACGCGGTGGCCACCGGCTGCAGCGCGAGAGATGTTCGGAACATCTGTATCATCGTCGCTTCGGAATCGAAATCCAGGTTCACCTGAACGGTGCACGTAGCCTGCATCATATCCAGGCCCAGAGTGCCCCTTCGCGGCATGTGACGGCGCATGATGTCGTAGCGGCCCTTGGGCATCCACGGCATTTCGGCGACCGGCCATTTGGGATTGTAGCCAAGCCCCATGAGCCCGACGTTCATCTCGCCCGCAACTTCCTTGACCTGTTTGAGGTGCTGGTTCACCTCGCGGCAGGTCTGGTGGATGTTTTCCAGCATCGCGCCCGACAGTTCGACCTGTCCCGCCGGTTCCAGGGTTACCGAACAACCGTCGTCCAATTTGAGGGCGATGATGTTTCCCTTCTCATAGACGGGCTGCCAGCCAAAGCGGGTAAGGCCTTCAAGGATTTTGCGAATGCCGCGTTCGCCTTCGTATTCCAGCGGGCGAAGATCATCCAGCCGATAGGCGAATTTTTCGTGTTCGGTGCCGATACGCCAATTTTCAGGCGGCTTGCAACCTTGCGCCAGATATTCGACCAGGGGCCGTTTCTCGGTGATCGGTTGGGCGTTTTCGGGCGTAGAATCGGCCATCGAAATCCTCGGTTTAAATTGGTTTTAGCGACGAGTTCCGTCAGCGCCAATCGCCGACAATGGCTTGCCAGCAGGCGAGCGCCGCCAGAGCCGCGGTTTCGGCTCGTAGAATGCGAGGACCAACCCCCACGGTAGTAACAAAGGCACGTTTTCGAACCGCGTCAAGTTCGGAAGACGAAAAACCACCTTCGGGACCGATCAAAAATCCGCATGGTGGGAAAGAACCATCGGTGGTTGGGGCGCATTCCATCAGGGCTTCGGTAATCGGTCGGCCTGCTCCGGTTTCATCCAGCACGAAAAGGGTTCGTTCGCCGGGCCACGAGGAGAGAAGCTCGATTAGTGCACATGGCGGCTCGATGGATGGCACCGTCAGGCGTTCGCACTGTTCAGCGGCTTCAATCACGCGGGCCGAAAGCCGTTCGACATTGACCCTCGCCGCCGCCGTGTATTGCGTGATGACGGGAAGCAGACGGGCGACGCCAAGTTCCGTGGCTTTTTCCACGACGAAATCAATGCGGGTCTTTTTCAGTGGCGCGAAAGCCAGCCATACATCGGATTCGTCGGCTTGTTCGCGTAGTCTGGATCGACAGGCGAGCGTTACGGCCTTTCGTTCGACGTTGGAAACGACCGCACGCCATTCACCGTCGCGCCCATTGAAAAGGGCAATTTCCTCACCGGAACGAACGCGCATGACCTGAGCCAGATAGTGGCTCTGGTCGCGGTCGAGCTTGATCATTTGGTCCGCGATCAGCTCAGAGTCCAGGAACAGGCGTGCGCAGGGTTTTTTCTCGGGCATATCCATATCCGAACAGGGATTTCGCCTCTCATCATAGGTTATCCGTTCGTTGCTCGGAAGCGCCACCTCGCGTATATCTGCGAGGTATGAACGAACCCGCACCAAACGCCAGCGATATTCCGGTCGGAAACTGGATTGATCGATATGTGCCGATGTCGGCGCGGGCCTATTTCCGTCTGGCGCGGATGGATCGGCCCATCGGAACCTGGCTGCTGCTGATCCCCTGTTGGTGGGGAGTAGCCTTGGCGAGCACCGGTTGGCCCGATCCTTTCCTGATAGCGCTCTTCGCCGTCGGGTCGATCGTCATGAGGGCCGCAGGCTGCACCATCAATGATATCGCGGACCGCGACTTCGACGCCCGTGTCGCCCGCACGGCGGATCGCCCCATCGCCAGCGGCAAAGTTTCCATGCTGGCGGCTGTTGTGTTTCTGGCGGGATTGCTGGCGGTCGGATTGTTGGTGTTGTTGCAGTTCAATGTTTTTGCGGTTTGGGTCGGCATTACGGCGTTGCCTTTCGTCGCAGCCTATCCGTTCATGAAACGATTTACCTACTGGCCGCAGGCCTGGCTGGGGCTGACCTTCAATTGGGGGGCATTGCTGGGTTGGGCTGCGGTAAACGGGGATTTGGCCGCACCCGCTGCCTTGCTGTATGTGGCCGGAATTTCATGGACGCTGGGCTATGACACGATTTACGCCCACCAGGACAAGGAAGACGACCTGATCGTCGGCGTCAAATCTTCCGCCCTTCGATTGGGTGAAACGACCAGGCCCTGGCTGTTCGGGTTCTTCGCGGTAACGATCCTGCTTCTGTCTGCCGGCGGTTCTACCGCCGGATTGGGGTGGCCTTATTTCGTTGGCGTGGCATTTGGCGCAGCCCATTTGGCGTGGCAGGCAAAAACGGTCGATATCGACGATGCCAAGGACTGCCTGCGAAAATTCAAGTCGAACCGGGATTTCGGCTTGATCATCTTCGCCGGGATCGTCGCCGCAAAAGTGATCGCCTGACCCGCCCTAGTTCTTTTGCGTGGCCAAGGCTTCGATATCCACCTCGTCGATCTGCTCGGGACTCAGGTATTGCTTCGCGTATTCCAGATACGCGCCGGAGCGAAGGAACAGCTCAAACACTTCGTGATCAATGTGCTGGTCGTTTCGCATGAACGACATGATGCGCAGGCTTTCGCTCAGCGTCTTCGCCTTTTTGTAGGGCCGGTCCGATGCGGTGAGAGCTTCGTAAATATCGGCGACCGCCATGCAGCGTGCCGGGATCGACATATCGTCGCGAGTCAGGCGTTTCGGGTATCCGGTCCCGATCATGGTTTCATGATGACCGCCCGCATATTCGGGAACGCGCCGCAAGTGCTTCGGGAACGGAAGCTGACCCAGCATGGAAATCGTCTGCACCATGTGATCGTTGATTTTGTAGCGTTCCTCGGCGGTCAGGGTTCCGCGCGCCACGCCAAGGTTATACACCTCGCCCAGATTGTATTTCTTTTCCGGCGTGTCGAGCTTGAAACCATGCGGATTGTCAGCCGGGATGAAATCGCCGGGATTGCGTTCGATGACGTGTTCGGGGCGGTCGGCCAGCAACGGCTCGCGGATCGGCAAGTCGGGCACGGGCGTCAACTCGATGCGCCGTTCCTCTTCCTGCGAAATCCCAATCCGGTCATCCAGCGTGCGGCTCCATTCGATGCCTGCGATGGCGCTCAGGCGTTCGAGCTTTTCGGGCGCCATGAACTCGCCGCCAACATTGCATTCGGCAACGAACGCGTAGTCATCGTCCAACTGGGCCAAGCGTGCGTCACATTCCGCGCGCAACGCCTTTTCGTCGCCGCCATCCAAAATGCCTTTGAGGCAGGCGATTTCGGTGTCGCGTTTGATAACCTCGAAGCGCGTGCGGATTTCATGAATTCGGTTGTAGATGGTTTCCAGCTTGGTCGCCTTGTCGACCACGTATTCCGGCGTCGTTACTTTTCCGCAATCGTGCAACCACCCTGCGATGTGCAATTCGTACCATTCGTCTTCGGTCAGGTCGAAATCCGCAAAAGGCCCTTCCGTCGCTTTGCACGCCGCGTTGGCGATGATTTCGGTCAGTTCCGGGACGCGCTGGCAGTGCCCGCCGGTGTAAGGAGACTTGGCATCGATGGCGCCGGCCATTAACTCGATGAACGAGTCCAGCAATTTCCGTTGGGCATCAATGAGCTGCTGGTTGTCCAGCGCCACGGCCGCCTGCGAAGTCAGGGCCTCAATCAATGGCCGGATTTCATCACTGAACGGGATGACTTCGCCGGTTTCGGTATCCTGTGCATTCAGAAGCTGCAACACGCCGATGACGTCGCGTTCATGGTTCTTCAGCGGGACGGTCAGGAAAGACTTGGAACGAAAACCCGTTCCTTCGTCAAACTTTTTGGTCCCGGAAAAATCGAACTCGTCGGTCTCATAGGCATCCGGAATGTTAATTGACTTGCCGGTAAGGGCGGAATGGGTGGCCACGTTCTTGTGATTGGGGGCCTGCGTCTCGGCGTCGAACATCCTTAGTGCCGGGAAGGGGATTTCCTTTCCGGTGGTTCCGCCCATGGCGATGCCAAGTGAATCGGTGCGCATGATCTCGAAGCGCAGTTCGTTTTCCTCGGTCTTAAGGTAGAGGGTGCCGCCATCGGCATTGCAAAGACCCTTGGCCTCAAGGAGGATACGCTCCATCAGACGATTGTGATTTCGCTCCCTGGATAGCGCGATGCCGATTTGAATCAGCCGCTCAAAACGCGCGGCATCTTCGCTGAACGCCGTGGTGCCGGTCATCCCTGCTACCCCCAAATGCCACTCAGGCCGAACCCGGGCAGTGTCACGCACTTCCCCAATCTAACGGGGATTGTATGCCACTACGGTTTCACAATGGTTAACCCCGCCACCGATTACAACCGCCCGTCGGCGGCCCGAGGCAAAGTTTTAGGCTTTTTTATTATTTCACCACACATAATTGGCCTTAATCCGAAAAAAATCCTTGACAAAGGTGGTTTGTTATGATTTACTACAATCAGCGAAAGGGATAAGTGCGCCCAAATTAAACCGGCAAAGGCCCAAAACGCCCCCCCCCTGTACGTGATGATGCGTCCAGCCGACGGCTGTTCTGTTGCGATCTGCCCAAATCCCACTATCATGGATTGATGAGCGTTGGGAATTGAGGGTGTTCCCATGACCGAGAAACCGAAACGCAAGGGGTGGAAATGGATCGCCTTGCGGATGCCGGACAAACGGCGAATGACCTAGGCGTCAACGGCCCGGTCCATGCGCAGGATACCGAGGTTGTCCACGTCACACCCGGCGAAATTGTCATCCCCCCCAGCGCCCAGACACCGGAACTGATGCAAACGCTGCACAACGAACTGGGTGATGATCTGTTGCAATACACCGTCGGTTCCGGCTTTGAGCGACTTCAGTGCGACCGATGATTTAGTGCACTCTGCGCCTTCCCTTTTTGCGAAAACTCGGCAATTCGCCTAATCTGTATGTCTCGTATCGGGAAAAGGGGAAGTGATATGGCAATTCTAATTCGTTTGGTTGCGTTAGGGGTTCTCGCAATCTCGCTGGCAAGTTGCAGCGGTCCTCACGACCACGCAAAGCTCGATTCCATAATGCACCTCACCGAATGCGGGAAATTCGATGAATACCGAGATCACGTTGGAAGCCCTGACGTCGATACTCCGGGAGAGTGTGTCAGGGTACTACTTAGTGAGAAACCCCTGCCGCAAAGATGTACTAGCGTCGGTTCTCTGGGAGAATGTGCCACGACATTATTCATTGAGAAATTGCTGCCGCAAATTGGCGGCAAGGATATTTCTTACGTTTCGTCTCAACTTGAAAAGGAGGGGTTTTCATGCGGACAAATCGTATTTGTCGAACCGGACACCAAAACCGAAACCTGCCGCATCCTGCACCGCTGGTTATCCCCACATTTGGTGTTCGGATACAACGACGTCGGTTATCGGGATTGGACCGTCGTCGCGACAAAGCAAGCTAGCAATCCCATTAAAATCGTAGTCACCAGGAAATTCCTTGGTGACAAATTACCTGACACGGAGAATAGAAAATGACTGATAAGAAAACTCAAGACGGCTGGACGATCCAGTCCCGCCAACTCGGCGTTGCCGGGCTTGGCGGCCACAATTACCTCGCACTCGTTGATCCCCAAGGGGTCGTTCGCCAGGAAATCCACGGATGGATGACGGAGGACGATAAATTAAGTTTCACATTTATCGACAGAGACGACTTAAGCGACGACATGAAGGAAAAAATCAATGATGTTGGCAAGCAACCCGCAGTGAAAGGTGCGGAAGTCAATGTTCCCCTGAACGGACGGTCCGTGTGGGATATGTGGGCTGGTGCTTTGACATCGGCAATGAGTCACCACAAACAAGCGGAATACTCATGGAATGGAGCGCGCGTAAGCTCGGTGGATGGCGCCCGGTTTCACAACAGCAATGGATTCTGGAGCGCCGTTCTCGGCGATATTGGCGTCAACTGGGAAGATGTCGAGCCTGACAGCTGGCTCCGCACCACCCCCGGCAAAGAATATCCGCTCCCTGAAGTTGCGAAAGGGCCAAAATTTGCAAACGAAAAAATATCCCCGAACATGAACGCCGCCACCGATGCCTGGGCCGAAGTGTCGGCTTATGCGGTTGGAGATCATGTCGGGTTGTCGAAAGACCAATCGGTCGCGCTGGCCCAAGAAGCGAAGCAGAAGGGAGCAGACTGGTGGGCCGCCGCGCTGGCATCCGAGGCTGACCGGTTGATGAATGATGCCGAGTATGCGCCACGCAAATCCGAACAAACGGGCAACAACAGACTCCCGGAAGAGGGCATTCAGCTCGCCATGACCGGAGCGTTACCCTCTGGCTTCTTTGGTGATTCCACCCCGCCCGCGCCCGGCAAACGGGACGTTGGCTGGACCGATTCCGATTTCAATCGCTTCACCAAGGCCTTGAGCGAAAACGCCAAGCGCGCGTCAAAGCCCGTCACGCCGGACAAAACGCCGAACGTAGCGAAGGGTGTGCCGACGTATGGCAAGGGTGGTGCGGTGCAAGGCGTGAAGGAAGCCGAGAAGCGCGCCGACGCCGACCCCGGCAAAGACAATAAGTATGCTCCGGTTTCGGGCTGGAACGAGTTGAGCGCGTCCGCGCGCCGCCATGCCGACGGGGTGCGCGAAATGGGTAAAAGCCGCAACGCCAATCGACTGAGCCAGGGCAAAAACACCACCCTGGGTTCGTCGCCGTTCAACAAGGCCGGTGAGCCCGAAGCCCGCGCCGCTGAGCGCCGCAAAGGCCCGCTCGCGGCCCTGGGCGCTGCAGGCAATGACATCATCAACTACGGCGAAGGCGCTGACCAAAGCAAATCTGCGTCTGGCGGAAAGAAGGAGCCGTTTTCCAACGGAACCCTCGGCAAGGGTCCGGACGGAAGAGACGACTGGTTCACGCCGAACAATACCAACCGCTCGGTCACCGGAAAACCCTCCGGCATCGAACGCGCGTTCAACAGCCTGTTCGGCAACGCCACCAACTGGGCCGGGCACGGCAGCTACTACTCCGGCGACGACGGTGGCAGTCACGAAGATGAAGATGGCGGGAATAACGACGATATCTCCGTCGACGGCGCTCCCGATGACGGTATCTATCATGTGGGCGGCGTTGTCAGCGACGACGATCCCGTCATCAACGAAGACATCGTCGCCGTGACCGCGCAGGAGGGCGAGTTCGTATTGAGCCGCGCGGCCCTATCCATGCTGGGCGAGGAATTGGTCGGGCGGGTCAACGGCGCGTTGCGCACCGGCAATCGCGAAACCATTGCGCGGCTGCGTGGGGTGCTGAATTCGCGGCTGGGCGGCCATGACGCCTTACCCGAAGCCGATATTAAAGCGTCTATGAACGAGCGGCCTTATTGGGACCAAAACGACCCCGGCCACACGTCGGCGCACGCCCGCGTCGCCCGCGAGTTCCGCGTCGCTTTCCCCGGTCATTCGGATATGGACAAGGCCGAGCACATCGGCGGCATGATCACCGATCATGATCCCGACACGTGTCTGGACGACTATAAGATCGACATCCCCGAAGGCGCGTTCGTGGTCTCGCGCGTGGCCACCAAGCTGGCGGGCCTCCCCGCGCTCATGCGCCTCAACGCCCTGGCCGAAGGCAACGACGCCGCGCTGGCCGCCACCCTCAAGCGCGAACTGGAAGCCGCGCTCGGCATCCAACGCCCGACAACCGAGGCCGAGCTAAAGGCCATGATGCACGATCCGCGCTACACCGACGCCCAGCACCCCGAACACACCGCCTACCGCCAAATGATCGCCAATGGGTTCAGGGCCGCGCTTCCGGGGTGAGCGACGGCCAGTCGCCTCGAAGCTCGACGACGGAAATTCGAAAAAATCCGTCGCCATGGGCCTCAGCGCCAACGGCGCCCTCGACTTTACCTCAACATTCGGGAAGATGCCGGGGTTCGACTGAGACGCGTGATGCGTTGCGTGAGCGGCAAAAGCAGGGCAAATTAGCCCTCGGCAGCACCAGGGGGAAACATGGCTTACGCGAGCCTTCGGGAGTTTGTGGAACGACTTGAACGCGAGGGACGTCTGGTTCGGGTGTCCGAACCCGTATCCCCCGTTCTGGAAATGACCGAAATTCAGACCCGCCTGCTGGCCGAGGGCGGGCCCGCCGTGCTGTTTGAGAATGTTACCAGCGGTGATGGCAAGGCTTACCCCATGCCGGTGCTGGTCAATTTGTTCGGTACGGTGGAGCGCGTCGCGTGGGGCATGAACCGCGAACCGGGCGACTTGCGCGAAATCGGCGAGATGCTGGCTTTCCTGCGCCAGCCCGAACCGCCGGGCGGCTGGCGCGAAGCATTCGAGATGCTGCCGGTTCTGAAAACCGTGATGACCATGCGCCCGAAAACGACCTCGCGCGCCGCCTGCCAGGAGGTTGTTCTGGAAGGCGACGACGTGGACCTGGCGGCCCTGCCCATCCAGACCTGTTGGCCCGGCGAGCCCGCGCCGCTGATTACGTGGCCCCTGGTGGTCACGCGCGGCCCCGAGGCCGAAGACGGCAGCGACAAGCGCGACGACTATAATCTGGGCGTCTATCGCATGCAGGTGACCGGCAAAAACACGACGCTGATGCGCTGGTTGCGCCACCGGGGCGGGGCGCAGCAGTTCGCCCGCTGGAAAGCCGTGCGAAATGATCCCATGCCGGTGGCCGCTGTCATCGGGGCTGATCCGGGCTGTATTCTGGCCGCCGTAACGCCGGTTCCAGACACCCTGTCGGAATATCAGTTCGCCGGCCTACTTCGCGGGCAAAAAGTTGATCTGGTGGATTGCAAGACGGTGCCGCTAAAGGTTCCGGCCAGCGCCGAGATCGTGCTGGAGGGCCATGTTTCGCTAACCGAGGAGGGCGATGAAGGCCCCTACGGCGATCACACCGGTTATTACAATGCAACCGAACGTTTCCCGGTCTTCACCATCAGCGCCATCACCATGCGCAAAAAGCCGATCTATCTGTCGACCTTTACCGGAAGGCCGCCGGACGAGCCGTCGGTTCTGGGCGAGGCGCTGAACGAGGTGTTTATCCCGCTGTTTCAGCAGCAGTTCCCCGAGATCGTCGATTTCTGGCTGCCGCCGGAAGGTTGCTCGTACCGGATGGCGGTGGTTTCCATGCGCAAGGCGTATCCGGGCCATGCCAAGCGGGTCATGATGGGGGTTTGGTCATACCTGCGTCAGTTCATGTACACCAAGTTTGTCATCGTCGTGGACGCCGACTTGAACGCGCGGGACTGGAACGACGTGATCTGGGCCATATCAACCAATGTGGACCCCGCGCGCGACATCACCCTGATTGAGAACACGCCCATTGATTATCTGGATTTCGCGTCGCCGGAATCCGAGTTGGGCAGCAAGATGGGCATCGACGCTACGGCCAAAACGCCGCCGGAAACAAGGCGCGAATGGGGGCGAAAGCTGACCATGAGCGATGACGTGATCGAGGAAGTCTCCAGAAAATGGGCAAAATTGGGCCTGCCCGGCACGGGCAAACCGATCTGGAAGTGAAGCGTTCTGTTGACGGGTGCGGCGCGGGCTTCTAGGTTCCGGCCCCGGTATTTGCCAAATTCACGAAAATGACGAGTTCGAGGGAAACAAACATGTCTGACGTTCGCGCGTTCGCCGAAAAAAGTAATGCCTGGCCCTTTGCCGAGGCGCGAAGCGTGCTTAAACGACTGAACGGCAAGACGCCTGATAAAGGCTACGTCCTGTTTGAAACGGGCTACGGTCCGTCGGGGCTGCCGCACATCGGCACGTTTGGAGAGGTCGCGCGAACCTCCATGGTGCGCCACGCGTTTGCCCAGTTGTCGGACATTCCAACACGGCTGTTCGCGTTTTCCGATGACATGGACGGTCTTCGCAAGGTTCCCGACAACATGCCCAACCGCGAGATGGTATTGGAACATCTCGGCAAGCCGTTGACCGAAATTCCCGATCCGTTCGGAACCCACGACAGCTTCGGTGAGCATAACAACGCCATGCTGCGTGAATTTCTGGACAGCTTCGGCTTTGACTACGAGTTTGTCAGTTCGACCGAGTGTTACCGAAGCGGGCGTTTCGACGAGGCGCTGCTTGGCGTGCTGCGCAAGTATGAAGCGGTCATGAACGTCATTTTGCCGACCTTGGGTCCCGAACGGCGCGCCACCTACAGCCCGTTCCTTCCCGTTTGCCAAAAGACCGGCCACGTATTGCAGGTGCCCATGGTTCACATGGACGCCGACGCCGGAACCATCGTTTACGAGGACGAAGACGGGTCGAAAATTGAAACACCGGTCACCGGCGGCCGCTGTAAATTACAGTGGAAACCCGACTGGGCCATGCGCTGGGCAGCACTGGGCGTGGACTACGAAATGTCGGGCAAGGACCTGATCGATTCGGTCAAGCTTTCGGGAAAAATCTGCCGAATTCTGGGCGGCACCCCGCCCGCCGGATTTACCTATGAGCTGTTTCTGGACGAAAACGGCGAAAAAATTTCGAAATCCAAGGGCAATGGTCTGGCCGTCGAGGAATGGCTGCGTTACGCGCCGCCGGAAAGCCTGTCGCTGTTCATGTACCAGAAACCGAAAACGGCGAAGCGCCTGTTTTTCGATGTCATACCCCGCAACGTGGATGACTATTTCAGTCATCTTGGCAATTTCGACAAGCTGGAAGACTGCAAGAAAATCGACAACCCGCTTTGGCACATCCACCGGGGTTCACCTCCGGCAGAAAAGGCGCACCTTAGCTTCAACATCCTGCTCAATCTGGCGGGCGTTTGTCATACCGAAGAAAAAAGCGTGCTGTGGCACTTCATTACGCGCTATCGGCCCGACGCCACGCCCGAAAGTGCGCCGCTGCTTGATCGGCTGGTCGAATACGCCATCAATTATTACCGGGATTTCGTCAAGCCTTCCAAGGTTTACCGGTTGCCTGACGAGACCGAACGGGCGGCGTTGGAAGAACTTGTGCAAGCCCTGAAAAAACTTCCGGCGGACGCCACGGCGGAAGACATCCAGACCGAGGTTTACGAGATCGGCAAAAGCCACGATTTCGCGGACCTGAAATCGTGGTTCCGCGCGCTCTATGAAACGCTTCTGGGCCAATCGCAGGGACCGCGCATGGGATCATTCATCGCGCTCTATGGGCGCGACGAATCCGTCTCGTTGATAAACAAGGTGATCGCCGGCGAAGACCTGAACGCCTGAAAAAATCAGGCGTTCGGTTTGGTGCAGGTTCGCGCGAAATCGAAATATAGCTCTCGTGCTTTTCGGCAAATCGGGCCGTACTCGAAGGTTTGGTCATCGAGGCGTGAGCACGGCGCGACCTTGTAGTAATTTCCGGTTCCGAACAATTCGTCGGCCCCGCCGAGTTCTTCAAATTTTAAGGATCGTTCGACAACGGGCACGTCCGCATCGAGCAATAATTTGATGACCCGCTGGCGGGTAATGCCATTGAGGAATGTTCCGTTGGGCAACGGTGTATGCACAATTCCGCCCTTGACCATGAACAGGTTGGCGTAGGCGAATTCAGCCACAAAGTCATCGGGATCGAGCATCACCGCCGTATCAAAATTCCGCGCCTTTGCCTCGCGAAGCGCGCGCGCCACGTTGGGATACAAGCTCGACGCCTTGGCTTCCGTGGGCGCCATGTCGGTGGCGGGCCGGCGGAAGCTGGACAGACAGGCGGAAAAGCCGTCGGGCGGCGGAAGCGGCGATTCCCGGATGATCAGGGCAAAGCGGGTGGATTCCGGTTCGGGCGAGATAAACCCTGTTTCCCCGTAAAACATCGGGCACACATACAAGGCGATGCCGGCGGGCATTCGCCCGATGCCTACCCAGGCCAGGGCCTCTATTTCATCGGCGGAGATCGCGGGCTCCAATCCTACGATACGGGCGGATCGAACGGCGCGGGCACAGTGCAGATCCAGATCGGGCGCGACGCCATCGAAGGCACGCGCCCCATCAAACACCGCCGAAGCCATCCACACGGCGTTTGACGCCGGGCCGACAACCTGCGGGTTTCCCGAATGCCATTGGCCATCGAAATAGACGATACCGTTGGACGGAGGTGTCTTCGACATCGACGCAACTCGCAATCAACAGGGTGACGGGCGCGGGAGCAACTTCGGCTAAACCCGAGCGCTCCCGAACGTCCGATATTTCCCGGCGAATCCGGTGACCTATTGGCTCACCCAAACGATACGGGCAACCCAATCAACGTCCTCGACGGCCAGCAACCGATCCTCATGATCCGAATTCAGGGATATCAGTTCCAGCCTGTGGGCCGTTTTCCGACGAAGCACCTTGGCCATGACCTCTCCGGCTTTCGTCTTGGTGACCACACGGTCCCCCCTTCGAACGCTGGCGCCCGGCGATATGATTACGGTGTCGCCGTCACGATAGGCCGGTTCCATGCTGTCGCCGGAAATTTCGAGGGCATAGGCGTGCGGATCTCCAACGTCGGGGAAGGGGATCTCATCCCACCCGCCACCGGCCGGATATCCGGCATCGTCGAAAAATCCCTCGGCACCGGCTTGCGCGAATCCGATCAGCGGAATGTTGCGGAACACCCCACCGTCCGGGCCGTCCTCCATATAGGTGACGAATTCCCCTAGGCTGGCGCCGGTCGCCGTCAGAACCTTGGATACGCTTTCTGTGCTCGGCCAACGCAGCTTGCCTTCGCGCGTTGTGCGTTTGCTCTTGTTAAAGGTCGTGGGGTCAAGCCCGGACCGGCGCGCCAAACCCGACGCGGAGAACTCGTATTCCTGGGCCAGGCGGTCAATGGCCCGCCACACCTGTGAATGCTTTAACATGGGAACATCGTCATATATAAAAGATTTTTTTGCAATAGGAAAAAATACCATGTATAGACATCTTGCTGGAGTTGTTTTCTTCATTTTCTTAACAACCACCAAAAAAGGCAAATTATCAACAACGGAGGAAGCCCAATGCCGAGAGAACGGATCAACCCGAAACCACTTTACGAGACACCGACCCTTCAATTTGCCGATGCCGAAGAAGCCTGGTTTTGGTTTTGCCGGTGTCAGCAACTTCGGGACGCGGGCGCGCGCCTCGACAACGGGCCAGGCGACACGGCGCGCCCCTGCGAGCCGGATGATATTTACCGCACCGTGAAGGGGCTGGCTAAGATGCGTCGCATCGGCGGCGAACACCTGCGAGTTCTAAGCCGATTTGGATTGAGGGATGCGCCGCCCGATCGACGGTGCCGCGAGGAATCCCGTGCCGCTCGCCTGTGGGATGAGTCAATCGACCGGCTCACCACGGCGTTGCGGCGCAAGGCGATCGTCGCATGAGCCTGACCCTCGGAACCAGATCCTGCGCCGGGCGCAAGGCTTTGGTTGCCTTTTCGGGGCAGGCGGACCTGCCGTGGCTACGCCTTCTAAAACCTGGATTTCGCCATTGTCTGGTTGCCGTCGATTTCGCGGGGTATTGGATCGTCGTCAATCCGCTTTCAAACCGCATGGATATGGCGGTTTGCAACACCATGACGGCAGAACAATTAGCGAACTTCTACCAATCTAAGGGTTTGCGGGTCGTTCATACACGAACACTTGATCCTGGGCGTAAACCAGTGTCATGGCGTCCTTTCACCTGCGTCGAAGTGGTTTTGCGGATTTTGGGGCTTCGTGCCCCATTAATCCTCACTCCATGGCAACTTTTCAGAAAAATTTCAGTAAACATGAAAAAAAGCCTTGACAAACCGGAAAAATAGGCGTATAACCATAATTAGCGAAAGGGACAATTGTGTCCAAAACCAGCGCCGCAGTAATGCGGCGCTTTTTTTTGAGGAGAAAAGTCATGGGTGGAATTTTTGGATCACCCTCCCCGCCACCGCCGTTGCCGCCGGTTGAACCGGACAATTCGGTCGAGGAGGAAGAGCGCAAAGAACGCCTCGAAGCAATGAGCCGACGTCGGCGCGGCCGCCGCTCGACGATCACAACCTCGGACAGGGGCCTACTTGAACAGGAAGATTGGGTCCCGAAACAAAAGACTCTGCTTGGAGATTAAAATGACCGAACTTGAACCGAAAAAGGTAGTCGAGCGCTACCAACGAGCGAAGGAAAGTCGGGGAACATGGGAATCCCATTACCAGTTCAGTTGTTGGAACTTGGGCGATCCCAACCGCGAAAAAATCCTCATGATCGATCCCGCCGATCGGGTCTTTCAGGTCTGCGTGCGCATTGCGCGCCGGGCGGTGGCGGGCGTGCTGGCGGATCCCACAAACGGGGCCACCCATTACCACGCCAAGCGCGCACGGCCGCTTTGGTCGGTGGGGCGCGAACCCTCGGCCATCATCGGCAATCACAAATTCTATAGCGATGTGGAGTGAGCCATGCTTAGCGCAATCATCGGCCCGCTGATAGGCGGGATCTTCGGCGTCATCGACAAGGCCGTCCCCGACAAGGACGAGGCCGCGCGCATCAAATCCAAATTGCAGGAAATGGTGCTAACGGGACAGATCAAGGAGATCGAGGCCGCCGCGCAAATCATCGTCGCCGAAGCCAGCGGCGATTCCTGGCTGCAACGCAACTGGCGGCCTCTGCTCATGTGCCTGTTCGGCCTGATCGTCGCCAACAACTACGTGCTGGCCCCCTACATCCTGCTGTTCATGGGCATCGACATCGAACTCGGCATCCCGCCCGACATGTGGGATTTGCTCAAACTGGGCGTCGGAGGCTACGTGCTGGGCCGCTCGGTCGAAAAGGGGGTGCGGGTGTGGAAACAACCCGAGTAGCCAACAAAACGAAAAAACCGGGGACCGTTGTTCCCGGTTTTTCGTCACGGAGAACAATCATTACAATCGAATTAAACAAACCCTTCGACATCGACAGCCATGTGGATGCGCAAGACGCGCGCGTTGTGAAGCGCGCGCTAAATTGCCTCGGTTACTACACCCCGGCCAAAAACATCGGCCTGACCGATTTTCCCGACCGGGAAATTTTCGAGGCGATTAAGGAATTTCAAACCGATCAAGACATCCCGGCAACAGGCCTCATGCGGTCGGGCGGCACCACAATCAACGCATTAAACGAGAACATAACGCGAAAACTCGGAGGAAAGTAAAATGAAAGGCAATCACTACACCTGGCGCACGGTGCAAGACAGCAAAGTGCGCTCGTCCCACGCCGACCGCGAGGGAAAAGTCTTCTCATGGACCGACCCGCCCGATGGCGGCCACCCCGGCGAAGCATATAATTGCCGATGCTGGGCGGAAAACTTGGAAGCCGAGAAGACGGATTGCGAAGAGGTGCGGTTAGCTATGGCAAAGGCATGGACGAAACATGACGATCTCCAGTACCCCATTCTGGATGCCAGGGAAGACATTAGCGCATACGAAAAAATCCTGAAAAACTTGAAAATTGAACAGGTTGCCATTTGGGCTCGAATCGGGGGTGAAGTGATCCCGGACGGAGTGACTCCGCAGCCATCATTGGGGCCTATTCTCGGTGCGGAACTAACCTGAATTATTCACAGCAGCTCAGAAATTAAGCGGTGAGCGTAGACTAACCTGTTGAAATATAGTAGTTTTATGTTGTCCAGACCAAAACCATTTCACCAGGAAAACCTACGGCTCACCATGAATGA
>Ga0233431_1000931_pt1 | contig 56540 bp, 49 predicted proteins | sample SI_118_April2016_FD_179867 | JGI IMG/M metagenome (GOLD analysis project Ga0233431, IMG submission 179867) | Seawater microbial communities from Saanich Inlet, British Columbia, Canada - SI_118_April2016_200_MG | ecosystem: Environmental > Aquatic > Marine > Inlet | place: Canada: British...
GACCTTTTCAAGCGTAAGACGCAGGACGAGGCCTCCCATATCCTGAAGGAACGTGTCGGCAATCCCGTCGTCGCGATAATTCGCGGCAATTTCGAATTTAGGTACGGCCGACGCTTGATCGACTGTGAAGAAGGCCATTTGAACGGACCACAGCGGCATATCGCTCAGGCCCATACGCTTGGCCAGTTTTGCGCTTTCACCGTCGGCTGCGGCAGCCAGAACCGCGCCAACACGATAGGGGTTGTCCGCGTCCGCGCCATCGAACACGATTGCCGGGACATAACGGTGCCCGGCCCGCGCCTTACTCAGAAGTTCTTGCAGATAATTGGTTGGGAACCGGGTGCCCGCGGGCAAGTCCACGACCCCTTCTATGGATTTCCTAAACGTGGCTTTTCCCGGGTTTCCCGGCCGTTCCAGCGTGGCCTCGCCACGAAAATCATCGGCAATCTCACCATCGGCGATTTCGCGCACCCGCACCCGGAAATCAAGCCCGTCCTTGGTCTCCCAACTGGTGTATGTCCAAACGGACTCGGAGACCTCTCCGTCTTCCCCGGTCAAACGAAGAAGGGTTCGGTTTTCGGTTGTCCAGCCTTCGCAGGCATCTGCGAACCGGTAAAGCACAGCGCCCTCGGCGGTCGCCACTCCGCTGCCGTTTGCCGCCGACGCAAGCGTAATTCCATAGGACGCCTGATGACCAGCCAGCCCCCCCGGCGCGGCTGACGCAGGACCAACGATCACCGCCCAGCATAACGATGATACAACACCCAAAGAAAAAAACGGCCTCGCGGTCATGCCTCGGACCATACGCCCAGATCGCGCCCGCGAAAAGGGGAACCGGGAAAAAACACCGCCTGCAACCCGGCAAGTTTTGCCTATCAACAGCCTCTATTTCGATTGTGGAAACGCCAAGTCATTGAATTTCCTCAGCGCGGCAATTGGCACGCAAGTTGCTGGGATATTGAAAGAAAACAGGTTTTCATTGCGGTCGGGAGGCCCCGATTTGATTATCAACAAAACGATCCGACGCCTGCAATCCGCTCCGGCGCATCGTCAGACGGAACTCGTCGCCACGGTCTCGCTTCTGACCGACCTGCTCGACCATGCCGCCATCGGTCCGGACACTCCGGACATCGAAACATTACGAAACGTCGCCGAATTGGCCCTGGCCTCGGCCATCGAAGCGGAACGCAAGCAAGTGGAGAGCGATCGGCAGCTCGCCAATCTTGAACGGTTGGCGCTTACTGATGCGCTAACCGGCGTTCTCAACCGCCGCGGTGTCGAGAAAGTCATTACCAGGGCCCTTTCAGCGGCCCGGCGTTACGACGAGCAGGGAGTTCTGGCGCTGATCGACCTTGACGGATTCAAGCTGGTCAACGACACCTATGGCCACATCGTCGGCGACATCGTACTGAAACAGGTTTCGCGGGTTTTGGTGGAAAACGTACGCGAAACGGATCATGTCGGGCGCATCGGCGGCGACGAATTCATCGTGCTTTTGACCCGTGTCCCCTGGGAAGACGGTTTGAACCGGGCGCGCCTGCTCGACAAACAACTCAACAGCACCGCCGTCAATGTCGACGGATGGACAATCATGCTGCGGGCCAGTGTCGGAACGCAAGTTTACGGAAGCGGAGACGACGGCGAAACGCTGTTAAGCCTCGCCGATAACGCCATGTACAAGGCCAAGGAGGTCCGCTCGGATCGGTCGCCCCCAGTATCTGGGCGCTAACGGAAACAACGATGGGACTTGATCAAACGTCCATAAACGGCGGCATCGTTCACGCACAGGTACGTGAACCCCCGCCCCGTCTTGCGCCGCCCCGTAGATCGCCCGACGATCCGCCGGTCGTATCGGACGTCCCCGAAGAAAATTTCGCGGGGCGATTTGTCTTGCGCCGTTTGATCGGCGATATCGACTTTCGCAACGCCACCCCGCGTCAGATGGCCGAAACCAGTATGGATCTATACGTTGCCGGAATTCTGCCGTGGGATGAGTACGCCATGCTCGCCTTTCAACCCGAACTTCACCCCGACTACGACCGAACCATCGGCGCGCTTACCGGCAAGAAGGCGGAGCCCGATCAGCCCCGCGATTTCCTGGCGATCTGGGAAGAACGCCTGAAATTCGATGAAAAGTACAATGCGGATCAGCCACGCGTCGTCGAGGGTAGCCGACGAATCGTCACCCTGTTCCGCTATGCCGATGAATCAACCGACGTGATCGCCTGATTTACCTGCAGACCTGTTCCACAGGCCTATTCCGGCGTCTTTTTCGCCTTGGCCTTAGGCATTTTGACTGCAATGTGCAGGTCACGAAGCTGTTCGGGCCGAACCTCGCCCGGCGCTCCCATCAACAAATCCTGGGCCTGTTGGTTCATGGGGAACATGATAACCTCGCGAAGGTTGGCTTCGTCGGCCAGCAGCATCACGATGCGATCAATTCCCGGCGCTGAACCACCATGCGGCGGAGCCCCGTACTGGAAGGCGCGAAGCATACCGCCGAACTTGTCCTCGACCACCTCGGGGCCGTATCCGGCAATCTCGAACGCCTTGTACATGGTGTCGGGCCGATGGTTCCGAATGGCGCCACTGGACAGTTCGATACCGTTGCAAACGATATCGTACTGATAGGCCAGAACGTCCAGCGGGTCTTTGGTTTCCAAAGCTTCAAGCCCACCCTGCGGCATCGAGAACGGATTGTGGCTGAACTCGATTTCGCCGGTATCCTCGTTGCGTTCGTACATCGGGTAGTCGATAACCCAACAGAAGTCGAAGCGGTTCTCGGCGCGCAACTCCAATTCGTCGCAGATGCGCTCGCGAACCACGCCCGCGAACTTCTCGGCATCTTTTTTCTGATTGCAAACAAAGAAGATGGCATCACCCTCGCCGACACCGGCTTTCTCGCGAATGGCAGCGATGCGGTCGGCTTCAAGATTGTTGGCGATAGCCCCTTTGGCGCCTTCCTCGGCATACACAACATAGCCGAGACCGCCCTGCCCTTCCTTGCGCGCCCAGTCATTCAGTTTATCGAAGAAACTTCGCGGCTTAGCAGCAGCACCCGGCGCCGGTATGGCGCGAACGATAGATCCCTTCTCTATGTTTTTGGCAAACAGCCCGAAACTGCCGCCCCTGAATTCTTCGGTCACATCGGCAATTTCCAGCGGGTTGCGAAGATCGGGCTTGTCGGAGCCGTACTTAAGCATGGCATCCGCGAACGTGATGCGGGGGAACGGCGGCTTGGTCACAGGCTTGTCTGTGGTGAATTCGTCAAACACGCCGGCCAGAACCGGTTCGATGGCATCGAAAACATCTTCCTGAGTGACGTAGGCCATCTCGAAATCAAGCTGGTAAAACTCGCCGGGCGTGCGATCAGCTCGCGCGTCTTCATCGCGGAAGCAAGGCGCGATCTGGAAATAGCGATCAAAGCCCGAGACCATGATCAACTGCTTGAATTGTTGTGGAGCCTGGGGCAGTGCATAGAACTGGCCCGGATGATTGCGGCTTGGCACCAGGAAATCGCGCGCGCCCTCGGGCGAACTGGCGGTCAGGATCGGGGTCTGGCATTCAAGAAAATTCTGGTCGATCATGCGCCTGCGGATGCTGGCTATAATCTGGTTGCGCAGGATGATGTTGGCATGGATGCGCTCGCGGCGCAGATCCAAAAACCGGTAACGCAGGCGAATGTCGTCGGGATACTCGGTATCGCCGTAAACCTGCATGGGCAGAACTTCGGCCGCCGATTCGACCTTGAATTCGTCAACCGCAATTTCCACCGAGCCGGTGGGAAGGCTCGGGTTGATCGTTTCCTCCGAGCGTTTTACGACCTTGCCCGTCACGGTCACCACAGATTCGGAGCGAACCTCTTCGACGATCTTGAACAGCGGACTGGAGACGTCGATGACGCACTGAGTCAGGCCGTAGTGGTCGCGCAAATCAACAAACAGAAGGTTGCCGTGATCCCTTTTTCGATGGACCCATCCCGAAAGCCGGGCCGGTTCTCCGGCGTGTTCAAGCCTCAGTTCTCCACAAGTGTGGGTGCGGTAGGGATGCATAACGGATCGCTCCTGACGTCATTCAATGTTTAGGCATAATCAATCAAACGCCGCGCACGGATACGCGACGGCGCGACAAAGCACAACTTAGCGCGCCATTTGTCAAGCCGCGAGATGAGGTTTGAGCAAGGAAATCCCCGTTGATAGGAAAAACTTTGGGAAAAACCATCATCACACCCTTTGCCGAAGGCAAAATATCCGTGTATAGGTGCGCCCCATGAGCTTAATAACCGATACGCGGACCCTGGCTGCCTTCTGCGAACGCATCGCCAATTCCGATTTTGTCACCGTCGACACCGAATTCATGCGCGAACGGACCTTTTGGCCGAAGCTATGCGTCATCCAACTTGCCGGTGACGAAGAGGCCGCCGCCGTGGACGCCCTGGCCGAAGGCATCGACCTTTCGCCGGTGTGGGGTCTGATGACCAACGAAAAGGTCTTGAAGGTCTTTCACGCGGCCCGGCAGGACCTGGAAATATTTCTTCACATCATGGACCGGCTACCCGAGCCGGTCTTCGATACGCAGATCGCGGCGATGGTCTGCGGGTTCGGAGACTCTGCCGGGTATGAAACGCTGGTCAAGAAGCTGGCCGGGGCGCGGCTGGATAAATCCTCGCGGTTTACGGACTGGTCCGCGCGCCCGCTCTCGGAAAAACAGATTTCCTACGCGCTGGCCGACGTTACCCATCTGCGCATCGTCTATGGGAAACTTCTCAAGAAACTAAGTCACAACGGTCGCGCCAATTGGCTCGAAGAGGAAATCGAAACGCTTTCCCTGCCCGGCACTTACATCCAGGACCCGCAGGAAGTTTTCCGGAGAATTAAGTCGAGGGCCTCGTCGCCCCGTTTTTTTGCCGTACTTCGTGAGCTGGGCGCATGGCGGGAACTTGAGGCGCGGCGCATTGACGTGCCGCGAAGTCACGTGGTCCGCGATGAAGCACTGTGCGAGATCGCCCACCATACGCCGTCCACCCCCTCCGATCTGGCGCGAACCAGGGGATTGGGGCGGCGCTTCGCAGAAGGCCCGGCGGGCGCGGCCGTGCTTGCTGCCGTCGGCCGCGGACTGGCAATCCCGGAAAAGGATTGCCCGCAACAGATTAAAAGGCCGGATATTCCGGCTGGCTTGGGGCCGTTGACCGATCTTTTGAAAGTTTTGCTGAAAATGAAGTGCGAGGAATCGGGTGCGGCGCAAAAGCTGGTTGCTTCGGCCAGCGACCTCGATCTCATCGCCGCATTGGGTGAAAAGGCGGACGTTCCTGCCCTTCGCGGTTGGCGCCGCGAGGTGTTCGGTGCCGAAGCCCTTCAGCTACGCAACGGCGAAACCGCCCTGATGGTTAAGGGGCGCAAACTGAAAGCCGTCAGCATCGGCGACGCGTAGCGCGTCAATCTTCCGCCGAGACGATCCTCGGCTTCAGATCCATGCTTTTCGCCAGCCTGCCCAAGCGGCGTTCGACGGCCTCGCTCTGAAATAGGGCGCCATCTGTTCCCAGATCGAGAACCACACGGTTGCGTTTGCGCCGTAGACATGTTTTCGAGAGCAGTCCCGGCGCTCCCCCCGATAGCGTATGGGCCAGATGCAACGCTCGCCCGACGGCCACGGCGCGCATGGACCCGCGCTCGCCCAGAAGCGACATCGGCCGCGACAAAATGTTCGACGAAAGATCGCCGCCGTAACGCACGAAAACCGCCAATGCCAATTCGACCCGATCCTCGTGGGAAAGCCCCGCAAACGGAAGCCGCAAGACCCGGTGGAAAGCATTTTCCCCGCGATAATCGGGGTGAACACTCCACGATATGTCGCTTAACAGGCTAGCCGCCGTGCGCAAACGGACGCCGGAAGCGTCGGCGTCGGTATCCGTGAACAAGGGTTCCATCCAGGCTGTAATTTCCTCGCCGTGCACGCTGAAGCGCCCGCTGCGTTCCGCATGGCCCGCGCATCCGGCGATCAGCGGATCCTGTCGGCGCACCTCCTCGGGCAAACAGCTCAGCATTCGGCCTTCGCGCATACCGAACCCCGAGAAGATTACACGCGCCGGGTTGGTGCGCCTGATTAGCATCTCCAGGGCAGACGCCGCAAACGGCAAGGACCCGACACGGCGGCGGGAAATTCTGCCAGCCCTTGGCCAGGATTTAGGATCAATCCGGGCCACATAGTCCAGCCGGTCCAGCGCCTCATCTGGAGAAATCGAGAAATTGTCTATGACGTGCAACGGCCAGTCGAGACGATCAAGAAGCACGCCGGCAACGGCGCGCCACGAGCCGCCCAACGCGTACAGATTTCGGCCCTTGATTTCGTCCAGCCACTTTTCCCTTTCCAGATATTCCGCAGCCATGCCGGATGCTTCAGCCGGTGTCCGCCCACCTTCCGCAAGCCGCAGGTGGCCTAGCGGGAAAGTTTCGCATCGTCCGAATTTGCCTTTTTCCAGAACCACGAGATCAAGGCTGCCTCCACCTAGATCACCCAGCAATCCATCGGCATTGGGAACGCCGCTGAGAACGCCGCGCGCGGCAAGCTGGGCTTCCTCCGCGCCGTCGATAACGTCAACCTTCACGCCGAAGCGTTTTTCGATGTCTTCGACGAATTCGGGGCCGTCGGAAGCTTCGCGCACGGCCGCCGTCGCCACCAATTCCAAATGATCGACCCCGGTCGCCTCCGCCAAAAGAACAAACCGGCCCAATGCGATACGCGCGGCTTCGACCCCTTGCGTATCGAGGCGTCCGGTGCGGGCCATGGACCGTCCAAGCCCGCATTGTGCTTTCTCGTTGAAAAGTGGAAACGGCAGGCGGGTCGGCGCTTCGTAGATCACGAGGCGCACCGTATTCGAGCCGATATCGATGACACCGATACGCCCCGAACGATTTTTCGCAACTACGGGTTTTGCCATATTCCTTTTTCCCACAATGAACAGGGGATTAGCCACGGCTTTCTTTGCAGAAACGGTCAATACCTCATATGGTGTAACAGGTATTAAGTGTCGAAGCAGGACGAAATGAAAAAGAATTTGCGGCTGACAATCGACGGAAAAGACCTGAACCGAATTCGCAACCTTCGGCAATTGCGCGAGATGTCATCGCAACGCGCCACCACCGGAACGGTGGGAGCAACCTGTTTCGATACCGCCGACCAGCAGTTGGCCTCACGCAACGTGGTCATCGAAGTTCGCAAGGTTGACAACCGATACATTCAGTCGGTGTGCGCCACCGGAATCTCGCTGCACGGTGTGCGGGTCCGTCGCCTTCATTGGGAGAACCCCCTGCCGACGCCGGAACCCGATCCCGGAGCCGTCGGCAATGCTGATTTGCGCGCCCTGGCGACACCATCTCCCGGAAGCCTGCTGGAACCGGTTCTTCAATGCCGAATTCATCGTACGATACGTCATCTGGTGACACCGAAACGCAGGGCCGTGAACTTCGCCCTGGAAAACGGCGAATTCGCCGCCGGTGACGACAATCAAAAATTCAGCGAGATCGTTCTCGATACAAAATCTGCCGACGGCGCGGCGCCCTTTGACGTAGCTCTCGATATTCACGCCAAGGTTCCATTGCGCGTCGCCACGACCAGCCGTGAAATCGCGGCTCTGCAGGCGCTGGGCGCTGGGCCGGGGTGGCGCAAGGCTGTTCCGCTGGATCTTCCGCAATCGGCCAACGTGGAAGATACCCTCGTTCACATCCTGCACCATTGCCTCGACCACTTGATGGACAACGAACAGATCACGAGGTTGAGCGACCATCCCGAAGGCGTGCATCAAATGCGGGTCGCTATGCGCCGCATGCGTTCGGCCTTGCGCATTTTCCGCGACGTCATGCCGCGTGAACAGTACGAGCGCATCACCGACGAAGTGAAATGGCAGACCAAAAGTTTGGCCGACACCCGTGATCTCGACGTGTTCATGGATGAAATCGTCGGGCCCGTCGCCGCCGCCATGGAAGGCGAGCCCGCCTTTGCCGTGCTGATGAAACGCCTGTCGGAAGACCGCGCAAACGCCCGGACCGAAGCCCGCGAGGAAATCGCCGATCCGCGTTTCACCACATTCCTTCTGGAAACACTGGGCTGGATCGAAGGACGCAAATGGCGCAACCGGCGCGACGCAGGAGCGACGGCTCTTTTGCAGCGGCCGATCATTGAGTTGTCGGACAGTCTCTTGTCCAAGCGCTTCAAGAAGGTGCGCAAACAGGGTCGCGTTTTCGACACCCTGAGTGCGGAAGAAAAGCACCAATTGCGTATTGATGTCAAAAAACTTCGATACGCGACTGATTTTTTCAGCTCGCTCTACGGACGCGAACGGGTGCGCGGTTTCACGACCGAAATGCAAAAATTGCAGGACGGTCTGGGCTACATGAACGATGTCGCCGTGGCCCGCGATCTTGTCGCGCATCTGGTGAAGACGTCCTCGCGGAACACCGCCGGACCCATCGCTCGCGCGGGCGCGCTGGTTCTGGGCTGGCATTCCTTTGGCGCGGAGCAAGCCACCAAAACTCTGGCAGACGACGTCGCCCGTCTGCTCGCCTGCAAACGTTTTTGGTCCACCTGAAGCAAGGCCGAGAAGTAATGCTTACGATACTGGTCACAAATCCCAAGGGTGGTTGCGGCAAGTCGACGCTGGCCACCAACCTTGCTGGGGCATTCGCGCTATCGGGTTTCGAAACGGTACTGGCCGATTGCGACCGTCAGAAATCTTCCCTTACCTGGATCAAGCAACGCCCCGAAAAATATCCGCCGATTACCGGACTGGACTGGACAAAGAAGATTGGGAAGGTACCTGGCGGAACCCGGCGTCTGGTCGTCGACGCCCCGGCTGCCGTTCGCCGCGGCGCGGTGCGCGAACTGGTGCAAACCGCCGACGTGATCCTCATCCCGGTATTGCCGTCGCTTTTCGACGAGGCGACGACACGCAGATTCTTGCGGGTTCTCGACAAATTGAAGCCGATCCGCAACAATAAAAGGGCGGTCGCGCTGGTCGGAAATCGGATACGGGTGCGAACGACCGCGTCGCGCCATCTGGAGGATTTCCTGGCGGGGTTGAATCAGGACGTTGTTTCGTTGATTCGCGACACCCAGCTTTATCCGACCGCGTCGGCGGGCGGCCTGAGCATTTTCGACATGGCGCCCAGCCGCGCCGAGCGTTACACCGAGGAATGGCGGCCCTTGTTGCGGTTTATAAGCAACGTCGCCTTCCAGAAAGACCGGTAACGGCCCAACAGTCCGGGGAGAGCAAAGCTATGTTCGAAGCTGCGGAACTTGGAAATCGCATCGAAAAATCGGTTTTCAATCAGCAAGTGCCGGCGCTCAGAACCCAGTTGCTGGAAGTCCAGCAAATGCTTCGGCGCGCCAAATTCCCGGTGATCATTGTTTTTGCGGGCGTCGACGGCGCGGGCAAGAGCGAAACCGCCGATCTTCTGAACGAATGGATGGATCCACGTTGGACCATCACGCGGGCCTTCGACGAGCCATCCGACGAGGAGCACGAAAGGCCGGAATTCTGGCGTTACTGGCGGGCTTTGCCACCCAAGGGCGTGATCGGCTGTTTCCTGAGTTCCTGGTACTCGCGCCCAGTCCTTGATCATGTCTATGAAAAGCGAACCGACGCGGAACTCGACGACGCGCTGGATCGCATTATCGCCTTCGAACGCGGCCTTGCCAACGACGGGGCATTGATTCTCAAATTCTGGATGCACCTCGGCAAGGAAGCTCAAAAGGAACGCTTTGAAGCCCTTGAGGCCGATCCCCTCACGTCATGGCGCGTGACCAAGACCGACTGGGCGCACTGGCGCATGTACGATAAATTCATCGCCACCGCCGAACGCACGATCATGCGCAGCAGCGTTGGCCGGGTACCGTGGCGGATTGTCGAGGGCGCCGACGCCCCCTATCGCAGCCTGACCGTCGCCACCACCATTCGTGACGCCATCGAACGTCACCTGGCCGAATTTGAAACCGCCGAACGAGTGGCCGCCGAGTTACGAGCCACACAAAATAAGATACAAAAAAAGACCAAAAAGAAGGGAACCGGCAAACCGAGCGGCACAACGGAATTCGCCATGCCCGCACCCGGGGTTTCGATTTTGAGCAAGCTGGACGACGACCTTGCGCTGACCCGCAGCGAATACCAAAAGAAGCTGGAAACCTATCAAGGGCGGCTGCATCGGCTTTCGCGCGAAGCCCACGAGCGCGGCCTGTCGTCAATCCTTGTTTTCGAAGGGTGGGACGCGGCGGGCAAGGGCGGCGCCATCCGGCGCACCACGGCGGCGCTGGATTCGCGCAGCTATCAGGTTATCCCCATTGCCGCGCCCACCGACGAGGAAAAGGCGCACCACCACCTGTGGCGGTTCTGGCGGCATCTTTCCCGAGCCGGTCGGGTTACTATTTTCGATCGCAGCTGGTACGGTCGCGTCCTTGTCGAACGCATCGAAGGTTTCGCCACCGAAGCGGAATGGATGCGCGGCTATTCTGAACTGAACGATTTCGAGGAACAACTCGTTGATCACGGGATCGTCCTGCTCAAATACTGGGTACATATCAGCAAGGAAGAGCAGTTAAGACGATTTAAGGAACGCAAGAAAATCTCGTATAAACGTTGGAAGTTAACTGACGAGGATTGGCGAAATCGCGAACGGTGGGACGACTACGAACTCGCGGTGAACGATATGATCGCGCGCACAAGCACGTCGATCGCGCCATGGACCCTGGTCGAAGGAAACAACAAACGCTATTCGAGAATAAAAACCATCGCCACTTTTTGCGATAAGTTGGAAATTGCCCTGGCGGCCAAACGCCGAAAGACCAAAACCAAAAAGGCATAGCCTGAGAAAGAGGACCCAATGACCCCTACGGCGAAACAAGCGGCAACTTTGGTGGATGAAGCCGCTCCGGTTAAATCCGTCGCGGAAAAAACGGCAACTGCGGTCGAACCGCCTGCGCCTGAAGTACGGGTGCCCGGTTGCAGCATGAAGCCCACTTCGTCGCCTTTCACCGTGCCGAAGAACCTGCGCACGCCCAAGCTGTTCCTCAATCGCGAGCTGACATGGCTGACCTTTAACCGCCGCGTCCTGAACGAAGCGTGTGATCCGAGAACGCCGCTGCTGGAGCGGGTCAAGTTCCTGGCCATATGCGATATGACCCTGGACGAGTTCATCATGAAGCGCGTCGGCGGCCTGAAACAGCAGGTCGGCGCCGGTGTCCATCGACAGACGGTGGATGGTAGAACCCCCCAACAGCAGATTGACGAATGCCTGGCCGAGATCGCCGAGATCGAGAAAATCAAGCGCGACGTCTATCGGGAAACCCTGGCGGAGCTGGCCCGGCACAGAATCCATGTGCTCACGTACGGCGACCTGACCCCTGCCGAGCGCACGAAAATCCGCGAATATTATCTGAAAAACATCTTTCCGCTGGTTACCCCGCTGGCCATGGATCCGGCCCATCCGTTCCCCCACCTATCGAACCTGTCGCTCAATTTGCTGGCCGCGTTGCATCAGCAAGACGAACAGGATTCGATCATGGCGCGGGTGAAAGTGCCTGTCGGCTCGGGCGTGCCGCGCTTCCTGCGGGTTGGAGAGAAAAACCGCTTCGTCCCTCTGGAAGAGGTCATGGCCAACAATCTGGACCTTCTGTTTCCGGATCGCACCATTGAGTCGTGTGAAGTATTCCGCGTAACGCGCAACGCCAATACCGAGAAAGACGAGGAACACGCCGACGACCTTCTGGAAATGATCGAAACCGAATTGCGCGACCGCAAGTTCGCACCGATCGTGCGTCTGCAAACGCAAAAAGGCATTGATCCGGTGCATCGCGGTATGCTGGCCGCTGAACTGGGTCTGGACGAAGCCAAGGATGTCAGCGAAACCGACGTCATGATCGGCATGAAGGATCTGATTGAACTGGCTTCGCTCGACATGCCGGACCTGCACGATCCGATGCATCGTCCCATCGACAATACTTCGTTGCGTGACCCGCGCAGCATTTTCCACATTATCCGCGATTACGGATCAATCCTTCTGCACCATCCTTATGAATCGTTTTCGACCTCGGTCGAACGTTTCGTCCGCGAAGCAAGCCAGGACCCGAAGGTTATGGCGATCAAGATGACGCTGTATCGAACCAGCGCCGGAACCGCCATTATCGATTATCTGATGGATGCCGCACGCAACGGCAAACAGGTCGCCGTGGTGGTCGAGCTAAAGGCCCGTTTCGACGAGGCCGCCAACATCGGCTGGGCAAGCCGGCTGGAGGATGTGGGCGTTCACGTAACCTACGGGGTCGTCGGCCTGAAAACGCACGCCAAGGCGATCCTGGTCGTGCGCCGCGATTATAGCGGTCTGCGGCGCTACGCCCATCTGGGGACCGGTAATTATCACGCGGGCAATGCGCGAATGTATTGCGATCTGGGCCTTCTAACGTGTGACGAAGACGTGGGCCACGATTTGACCGAATTGTTCAATTACCTGACCACCGGGTGCAAGCCGTCGCGCAACTACCGGAAAATCCTGACCGCGCCGAAAGCGATGAAAAAGGCGCTGCTGGACAAGGTCGACCGCGAAATCCAAATCCACTCGGCTGATCAGCCGGGCCTGATCCGGCTTAAATCCAATGCGCTGGAAGACACCCAGATCGTCGAGGCGCTTTATCGGGCGTCACAGGCCGGGGTAAAGGTGGAATTGGTCATCCGCGACACCTGCCGCCTGCTGCCGGGCATCAAGGGATTATCCGAGAACATCACCATTGTTTCCGTCGTCGGGCGGTTCCTTGAACACGCGCGCATTTACCATTTTGCCAACGGTGGTGAGGACGAGTACTTCATCGGTTCGGCAGACCTGATGAAGCGCAACCTGAAAAGCCGGGTCGAGATTATCACGCCGGTCGAAGACCCTGCACTGCAGCGCGAACTCGACGCTGTGTTCGAGGCCCAGCTAATCGATCCGCGCAGCGTCTGGGACATGCAATCGGACGGCAGCTACGTGCAACGTCAACCGGATGCGCGGCAACGCAATATGGGCTGCCAGCAAGTTATGATCGCGGCAGCCGAAAAACGCCACGCCGAAGCCAACAAGTTGCGCAAACGCAGGCTTAAAGGAATTGCGCGCCGCGCCACGCAATAGCACCTTCGGTTGGCGCCAAAAAAAGGGCCGGGATGAAAACGATCTATCTGTTGCGCCATGCGAAATCTAGTTGGAAAGACCCGACGCTGGCCGACTTCGACCGGCCGCTGAACAAGCGCGGCAAGCGCGCGGCAAAAAACATGGCCGTATATCTGGGTGGGCACAATCCCCGACCCGAACTTGTTTTGTGTTCCGCCGCCAAGCGCACGGTTTCCACCCTGGAAAAGGTTCAGGCCCAGTTCGACGGCGATCTTCCCGCCGTTATTGACGACGCGCTCTATCATGCCGACGCCAGCGTATGGGTGCGCCGTTTACGGGCGCTGGACGATGCGGTCGGGGCAGTGATGATCGTCGGGCACAACCCCGGCATGGAGGAGCTGGCGCACTTTTTGGCCGGAAGCGGCGACGAGGAGGCCTATAGCCGCATGGCCGTGAAATTCCCGACCGCCGCCCTGGCGGTCCTGCAAACCGACATCGCTCATTGGCGCGATATCGAACGAGACGGCGCGCAGTTGATTGCGTTTGTCAGCCCGCACGATTTGGAATAACGCCCAGACTGGAATAACGCAGGGGGCACTCCTACATTCCAGTCATGCTTGAAAAACACCTGCGCCTCTGGTCCGGCCTGATCGTTGCGGCCTTCGTTATCCCGCATCTTTTCAATCATTCTTTCGGCATCTTTTCACTGGACGCGCTTGAGGCGGTTCGCCGCATCCTCAACGTGCCGTGGCGAAGCCCGCTGGGCGGCCCCTTTCTATTCGGCGCTTTCCTTGTTCATTTTCTGCTGGCCCTGATCGCCCTGTACCGACGGCCTCACTTACGCATGGCAAGGTGGGAAGCGGCGCAACTGATCCTCGGGCTTTTGGTCTGGCCATTGTTAATGGCCCATGCAATCGGCACACGGGGCAGCTACGAAATTCTAGGGATCGATCCGACCTACCCCTTCATCATCGCCTCCATCTGGTCGGGCGGCGCTTGGATTATTCTGAAGCAATCGGTCCTTCTGCTGGTGGTCTGGGGGCACCTTTGCGTCGGCCTTCATTTCTGGCTGCGGCTCAAGCCCTGGTATGGGGCAGTTGTTCCCATCCTTTACCCCGCAGTTATGATCCTGCCGGTTCTGGCCGTTGTCGGCTTTCTGCGAGCCGGGTTTGAAGCCGAACAGCGCGCCGTCGATCCCTTGTGGCAGGAAGGTGTTTTCGCCGAGTACCTGGCTTCGCCATCTTCTCTTAGGGAGATACATGGAAGTCTGGAAGTCATCTTACTGGCCGTGCTGGCCGGTCTCGTTGCGTTGACGCTGTTGGCGCGACTGGCGCGACGGGCGTACCGCAATCGCCATGGAACTTTCCAAATCCAGCTTCCCGACGGACGCTCCGTAAGAACGCCGGTCGGCAACAGCGTGCTTGAGGCAATCCAGGGTGCGGGAATTGAGCACGCCGCTGTCTGCGGCGGTCGGGGACGGTGCACGACCTGCCGGGTCAGCGTTGGCGATGCCATTTCGCATTTGCCGAAACCCGAACCGATGGAGGCGCGCGCGCTGGCCAAAATTGACGCCGCCCCCTCTATCAGATTGGCCTGTCAGGTGAGACCGCGCCGTGATTTGCACGCAACCCCCCTGCTTCCGCCGACCGCCACCGCCGCCCACGGTCGGCTTCCCGGTGGCGTCCACGGGCGCGAGCAACAGATCGTCACCATGTTCATTGATCTGCGCGGTTCGACGCGCCTCGGCGAGCGCCGGCTTCCTTATGACGTTCTATTCATTCTCAACCTCTTTTTCGCCGAGATGACGGCCGCGCTCAGCGATACCGACGGACACTACGCCCAGTTCGCGGGCGACGGACTAATGGCGCTATACGGTCTGGAAGACGGAGTAACCGCAGGAAGCCGTCAGGCTTTGGCCGGGGCCGCCCAAATGTTCGCGCGCCTGGACACACTGAACCGACGCCTAAAAAACGAGTTGGCGGAACCGTTGCGTATGGGTATTGGAATTCATGTCGGCGAGGCCATTGTCGGGGTCATGGGGCCTCCGAAAGCGCCTCTGCTGTCGGCCATCGGCGACAACATCAACATCGCGGCAAGGCTGGAAAGTCAGACCAAGGAATTCGATTGCCCGCTGGTCGTTTCAGCCGACCTGTTAGCCCGTGTCGGCATCGACACCTCATCCTTCGCCAAGCATAAAGTAACCGTAAAGGGCCGCGAGGCGCCCATCGACGTCTTCGCGATTTCCGATCTTGAGGCAATCAAGTCGATTGAAGGGTCGCCAGCACCTTCCTGACCAGCGGCACCGTGATGTTGCGGTGTTCTGCCAGAGCCGCTTCGTCGATAGCGGCCACAACGCGCCGCGCCGCATCGAACGAACGCTCCATGCGCGAAAGAAGAAATGTCACCACGCCGCCGTCGACCCGAAGCTGACGATCAGCAAACAGCTTGACCAGTACCGCCGCAATCAACGGATCATCGGGTGCGCCAATTTCGACCGCGACACCCGCACCCATTCGCGAACGCAGATCGGCAATCGACAGCGGCCAGAAGGCGGGGGCCGAGTGCGCGGTCAGTAACAGTTTTCGACCGGTTTCGGCGGCAACGTTATACAGGTGAAGCAATTGGCGCTCCAGCCCGGCCGATAGTACCGCTTCGACGTGATCAATGGCGCAGGCTTGCGCATCGCCCAGAATTTCGTGCGGCTCCGTATTTCCCAATTCTTTCGCACCAACCTTCGCCACGCCGCCTGCTGCAAGAAAGACCTGCGTCAGGTGGGACTTTCCGCAACCGGGCGGGCCGTAGATGGTCAGCACCGGAGATGGCCAGTCGGGCCATCGGTCCAGCCACGCCACGGCGTCGGAATTATTGGGGGCGACCAGGAAATCCTCGCCACCCAGGGCCGGACGAAGATCGAAATCCAGACGCAGTTGATCAGAAGGCGTCAAGACGGTTCGCCCTCGCCGCCTTCCTCGCTCCCATACGCTTCGCTATCGCGGTAGCGCGACACGGCGTAGCGCACGAGAACGCCGATGGAGGCCGCCGCCGGTATGGACAGTAGCATTCCGGTAAAACCAAACAGCGCGCTGCCCGCCATTACCGCAAAGATCACCCAAACCGGATGCAGTCCGACCTTGTCACCGACCATACGCGGGGTCAGGAAATTTCCTTCCAAAATCTGGCCGACGCCAAATACAGCGGCGACCAACGCAATCGGAACCCAATCGGAAAACTGGGCAAGCGCGATACCCAGACCGACCGCCATGCCGATGGCCATGCCGAAATAGGGAATAAACGAGATAATCCCCGTTCCCAGACCAACGACCAGGCCGAAGTCGAGACCAACCAGGGTCAGTCCAATGGCGTAGAACCCGCCCAGCAGCAGGCAGACGAGAGCCTGTCCGCGCACGAAGTTGGAAAGGGTGCTATCGATCTCGGTCGCAAGCCCGCGTACCACGGGAGCAACGGTTCGCGGCAACATACCGTCGATATGATCAACGATGCGGTCCCAATCACGCAAAAGATAAAAGGCGACCAAAGGCATGATGACGACCAACGACAGCAGGTTCACGACCGCCATGCCGCCGCGCCAGATCCCCTTGAACACTTCGCCCGCCCATTGAAGCATATTGCCGACAAACGACCCGACGGACGCCCGTAGCTGGTCAAGCTGCTCTTCCGGGATAACGGCGGCCAGCCGTTCCAGAATTGGCTCGATGATGCCGCGAAGAACCTCGAAATAGCCGGGAACCCGGCTCACGAAACCAACGACCTGCGCCTGCAAGAGCGGGATCAGAAGCACCATCAGAACACAAAGAACGAAAAAGAAAACGACGTTGATGATGACGACGGCAAGGGTCCGCGAACATCCCTTTTCTTCCAGTTTGTCAGCGACGGGATCAAGAAGATAGGCGACCCCCATGCCCGCGACGAAGGGGACCAGGACACTGCGTAACAAATACAGCAGCAGACAAAAGACCGCTAACCCGGCCAGCCACGCCCAGACCTTCCCGATTCGCATTACTCACCATCCCCCGACACGGCCACGAACCGGCCCCAGAAAATCAGATAAGCCGCGCCCGAGATAAACGTCGTTACGCCAACCAGATAAACCATGGGCATGATCACCATCTCGAGATCCAGAATTTTGCCGGCGCTGGCCAGAACGATACCTGCCAGCAAAATTTGCGCTAGCGTATTGATCTTGCTGACAATAAACGGCTTCATGCGCATTGTCAGGCTAATGGTGTGGGCCAGAATAATGCCTCCGACGATTACGAAATCGCGGAAAACCACCAAAATCACCAGCCACACCGGAATGTACCCCACATGCCCCAGCGATATGTAAACGCTAACGAGAAGCGCCTTGTCGGCCAGCGGGTCCAGCACTTTTCCCAGTTCAGTCTGCATATCGAAGCGCTTGGCCAGGAATCCATCGACCGCATCGCTGACACCAGCCGCCACGAACACCCAAAACGCAATGCCAAGGTTGCCGTCCAGTATTAACCAGACCGCAATCGGCACCGCCAACAGGCGGCCCAAGGAAATAAAATTCGGAATGCTCACGCCACGCATCCCCCCATCGTCATTGTGCCTTGCGTTGCGAACGCAGCATCCAGTCTTCGCTTTCGTCCTGGTTTAATGTCAAATCCGCCTGTGCCAAGGCCACGGTCAACTGATCTTCGTTGCCGATAAAATGAAGGTTCGCTCGAACCTCGGACCTGGAAATTAAAACAATATCCGTATAGCGAATCAACGCAACACCGGATAGCCGTTCGCGTACCGCGATCCATTCTTTCAATCCGGAAATCGGAATTCTCACCGCGAGAATGGCGGGTTTCTCAAATTGAAGCTGGTTGTCGCGCTTCCATCCATCTTCAATCTCGTTAGCGATCTCGGCGACCGCGCGGGCCAACAGAACTTCCGGTGGCTCTTCGCCTTCGCTTGCGAACGTGCGAACCAGGGTTTGCTCGCCGCCGGGAGAGCCGAAACGCGATATGGTCACTTCCAGCATCGGCGTGCCGCGCGCATCAATGCCGCGAACCCCTTGGGCGACCAGAACGTCATCTGTATCGTAGCGCCCGCCGATGGCCATGAGCCGTTGCATATTGCCGCGCGCCGCCTGTTCCGCGCCGATGGCGGCGATGTCTGTCAGATCGCCAAGCGGCAGGACCATCGGCACCAGACCACCGGCGGGCGGATTGGCCTCCCACGCTTCCCTCCAGGGGTTGGGCGTATCCCACAAATACAAAGCACCCGCTTCCTCATAAACGGCAAGGACCAATACCGGCTTGCTGGGCGTTTCGGCGAATCGGACCCCATGATCTGTCAGAAGATTTCTGATTTCCTCGCGCTTGAAGCGAAAATTCAGCGTCGCCAGATAGCGCGTCGTCGATGATTTTTCCTGGGCGATGGAGAAGTCCGACACATAGGCTTCTATTTCCTTGGCGCTCAAAACGGGCAGCACTTCGTGATGGACGCGCTGCGTCAACCGTTCAAGAAGTCGCCGAAAAGCCAGTTCATGTGCTTGCGATAGCGCCTTCTTTTTGGCGTCGGACGCGGTTTCCGCCGTATTGTCCACGCTTATTCCCGAAACTTCGTAAACATCCGGCGTGGCGGCATCGGCACGCCCGAGCCCCACCGGCGCGACGAAAACGCATAACGCCAAAACGAAATAAATCCACACGGTTGCGATCCCACGATGATGGATCATTGCAATGCTTCCCCGATTCAGTATCTTTCCCCCATCTGAACAGCGACCCAATTTAACACGTAAAAACGATGGAGGAAGGCATTAGCGGCCTAAGTTATAAGGATGCGGGTGTCGATATCGATGCCGGAGCCGATTTGGTGGACGCGATCAAGCCGTTGGCGGCCTCTACCGCGCGTACCGGCGTGGCCTCCGATCTCGGCGGTTTCGGTGCTGTTTTCGACCTTGGCGCGACCGGATATTCGGACCCCGTGCTGGTCTCGGCCACCGACGGCGTCGGCACCAAACTAATGATCGCCATCGCGGCCGGGAAGCACGATACGGTCGGCATCGACCTTGTCGCCATGAGCGTTAACGATCTGGTCGTGCAAGGCGCGGAACCCCTTTTCTTCCTGGATTACATGGCTGTCGGAAAGCTCGACGTCGTCGAAGGCAAACAGGTCATCGCCGGTATAGCCGAAGGCTGCCGGCAGTCCGGATGCGCCCTGATTGGCGGTGAAACGGCGGAAATGCCCGGTATGTACGCCAAGAATGACTACGATCTGGCCGGATTCGCGGTTGGCGCGGTGGAACGCGACGCCCTGCTGAACGGCTCGGGCGTCGCGCCCGGCGACGTGGTTCTGGGACTGGCGTCCAGCGGCCTGCATTCCAACGGGTTTTCGCTGGTTCGGCGAATCGTCGAGAGGGAGGGGCTGGATTATGCGGCCCCTGCCCCCTTCGATCCGCAAATTACGCTCGGCGAAGCACTGCTCGCGCCCACCCGGATTTACGTAAAAAGCTGTCTGGCCGCGCTGAACGCCGGCGGGCTTAAGGCGCTGGCTCATATCACCGGCGGCGGATTTTCTGAAAACATCCCGCGCGTGCTGCCCGATGGCACGGCGGCGCGCATCGACGTTTCGGTGTGGCCGTTGCCAAGCGTGTTTGCGTGGCTGGCCAAGGCCGGAGGGCTGACCCCGGAAGAAATGGCGCGCACCTTTAATTGCGGCATCGGAATGGTCGCGCTGGTCGCCGCCGACAAGGCCGACGAACTGACGCGAGTTTTCGAGCAGGGCGGCGAAAAAGTATTCAGATTGGGTGAAATCATCGAGGCCGACGGCCAAGCGCCGCATACGATCCTCGAAAACGTGGAGGAAACATGGCACGCAGGAAATTGGCGGTTCTGATCTCGGGTCGTGGCAGTAACCTTCAATCCCTGATCGACGCCTGCAAAGACCCCGATTATCCGGCGCAGATTGCGCTGGTTATTTCAAATAAGCCCGACGTCTTCGGCCTGAAACGGGCCGAGGAAGCCGGGGTTCCCACCCTGGTCATCGATCATCGGGATTTCGACGGCCGCGAGAGTTTCGAGGACGCGCTGCACGAGGCCATTTCGGCCAGTAAGCCCGATTATGTCTGTCTGGCCGGTTTCATGCGCATCCTGACCGACGGCTTCGTTACCCGCTGGCATAACCGGCTGATCAACATCCATCCGTCCCTACTGCCCTCGTTCAAGGGGCTGCATACCCATGAGCGCGCATTGGAAGCGGGGGTCCGCTTTGCCGGCTGCACCATCCACTTCGTGCGCCCGGCCATGGATGACGGCCCGATCATTATCCAGGCCGCGGTCCCCGTGCGTCCCAACGACGACGCCGATACCCTGGCGGCCCGCGTGCTGGAACAGGAACACAAAATCTATCCCCTCGCCGTCCGCCTCATCGCGGAAGGCCGGGTCCGTGTCGCCCACGAAAAAGTAACGATCACCGACGCCGAACTGCCCGAAGGCGCAATCCTTAATCCGGCGGGACCGTAGGCGCAAAAAAAACCCGCCTCTATTATCCGAGGCGGGTTTCTTCTTAAAATCGAAACTTGATCGCGGGCGTATTAACCGACGATTTCGGTGGCCGCGAAGTAGTAGGCGATTTCCACGGCGGCCGTTTCCGGCGCGTCGGAACCGTGCACGGAATTTTCCTGCACGTTGAGGCCCAGATCCTTGCGGATGGTGCCTTCGTCGGCGTTGGCCGGGTTGGTCGCGCCCATAACCTCGCGGTTGCGCGCGATGGCGTTTTCGCCCTCGAGAATCTGAACCACAATCGGGCCTGAGCACATGTAGTCGCACAATTCGTCGAAGAACGCGCGCTCGGCATGAACGGCGTAAAACCCTTCGGCCTGCTTGCGATTAAGGTGAATTCGTTTCTGCGCCACAACGCGAAGACCGGCTTCTTCGAACCGGGCAACGATTTGCCCGGTAATGTTCCGCTTCGTCGCATCGGGCTTGATGATGGACAGTGTCCGCTCGACAGCCATGTCCGAAAATCCTTCCAGTTGTTTTTTTTGGTACGTTCCCTCGTGAATTCGCGGGACGTCGGCGCCGATGTGCGTGGCGGCAACTCGCGAAAACCGGCGCGTTATAAACGTTCCATCCCGTGGACGCAAGCTATACCGAGAATCAGGGCTTTCGCCCCTCCCACACCATGGTTTCGAATTCCAGCATCTCGTGTGTGGCGGCCTCGTTCCGCCCCGTGACGCCGCAAAGACCGGGATCGTCGCTTTGCCCCATGGAAAAAGGTTTCAGGTCGCGAAATCCTGCCGCCCGCAACGCCTTGGTTAGCGTGTCCGCGTCAAAAATGAACCGGTGTTCAAAATTCCTGAACAAATTGTTCAGCACCATGGTCGGATGGACTTCCGGCGCGTCTGAAATAAAATGGTGCGTCGTCCAGGCCATATAAGCGTTTTGCGCCTTGGTGGGACTGCGCGAATACAGCGCGAAAAATCGTTGCAGATCGGGTGTCGCGATGCGCACCCGCCCTCCCGGTTTCAGCACCCTGAAACATTCCGACAGCATGAAACAGGTCTGCCTGTATTCCAGATGCTCGATCAGGCGTTCGGCAAGAATGGACTCGAAGCTGCCGCTCTGGAAGGGTAAGGGCCGGGTCGCATCCAGCCGCACGACATCGGCGCCATGCGGGTTAACATCCGTATTCAGCCATCCTTCGAGAAAAACGGCCCCGGCGCCGAGATGCAGGCGCGGCGACTTGGCCGAGTTTAGATACTCGGCAATTCGATGATCGACAATTCCGCCCTTTCCTTTGGGGCGCGGCGCAGGCGGTGGTGCGCTTTGGAGGGCTTCCTTCCCCCGTTCGGCCAAAAGCTTGTCGATTAACGGGTAGTCGGCGCGGCGATAAACATAGTAGGAGGTGGCCTCACCGCTCCAGGCCGCCGAATGATGACGCCGCAAGCGGTCGAACATCGTGCGGTCCTCGCCCCGTCCCACATTGGTGAGCGCCTGGCACCACGCCGGAAGCACCCAGTGGCAGGCCATTTTATTGATCATCAGGGTGTTGGTGTCGACGAATCCGCCAAATTTCTCGGCATAAATCCCCTTGCCCGGACCAACCGATTCCCATTCGTCCACACACAGCGGTTCATGTGTGTCGGGGTCCACGTACCAGCGCAAAGAAAAAGCCCAGTCAAACCCTTGGATGGCGGCGAGCAGCGACCACAGATGGTTGGGAGCCCACCAGTTGTCGTCGTCCAAAAAAGCGATGTGGGTGCTGTTGGCCAGATAGCACAGGGCCGTGCGCAGGCTGCCGCCCGCAAGCACATTGTACAGGCCGCCGTTGGGGGCCGAGGTCGAATAACCGGGGTCGACGACGGAAATACACATGTTGTCGGGGCAATCGGCGATCAGAGCGTCAAGAAGCTCGCGGCTTCCCTGCGCCTTGTCGATACCGATCATGATCTGGACCCGGCCCTCAATATCCTGGGCGAAAATCGACCGAACTGCGACGTCGAGACTGGGCCGCAGCATCGTCGGCACGATGACCGCCACGTCGAAAGGTTGCTGCGCATCGTTCATGGTCGGGTTCCCCGGTGTGGTCAGCAATATTTAACATATGAAACAATATTCCATCGATATAGTTTTCTCGCGGGCGTCGGCGTGTTAAGACGCCGCTCATGCTGTCCATCACCAACCTGACTGTGCGCCTCGGCGGGCGCGTTATATTCGAAAACGCCAGCCTGTCCGTGCCGACCGGCCACCGTACCGGACTGGTCGGCCGCAACGGCAGTGGCAAAACCACCTTGTTCCGCGTCATCGCGGGCGAGCTTCAGGCCGACGGCGGCGATATCAATCTGGGCAGGCGGCCGCGGATCGGGCGGGTTGCCCAGGAAGCACCCGACGGACCGCAAAGCCTGCTGGAAACCGTACTCGCCGCCGATGAAGAACGCGCGAGCCTTTTGATCGAGGCCGAAACCGTAACCGATCCCGCGCGCATCGCCGACGTGCATGCGCGGCTGGTCGATATCGAAGCCCACGCGGCCCCGGCGCGCGCCGCTCAAATTCTGGCCGGTCTGGGATTTGACGAGGCCGCTCAGGCGCGGCCATGCAATGAATTTTCGGGCGGCTGGCGCATGCGCGTGGCCCTGGCCGGCGCTCTGTTCGCCAGACCCGATTTGCTGCTGCTGGACGAACCGACCAACCATCTGGATCTGGAAGCCACCATCTGGCTGGAAAACTACCTGGCAGGCTGGCGCGGAACGCTGTTCGTCATCAGCCACGAACGGCGGCTGTTGAACCGGGTCGTCGGCGAGATCGTCCATCTTCACGAACACAAACTGACCCGCTACGTGGGCAACTACGACCGCTATGAGCGCACCCGGCGCGAACGGCTGGTTCGCGAAACCAAGATGCGCGAGCGCCAGGTCAGCGAACAAAAACGCATTCAGGCTTTCATCGACCGCTTCCGGGTGCAGGCCAACAAGGCCCGTCAGGCGCAAAGCCGCGTTAAGATGCTGGCGCGCATGGAGCCCATCGCGTCCGTTATGGAAGAACACACGACGGCGTTCTCATTTCCCTCGCCCAATCAGCTGCCGCCGCCGATTATTTCGCTGGACCGGGTGGCGGTGGGGTACGAACCCGAAAAGCCCGTGCTTTCAAACCTCGATTTGCGCATCGACATGGAAGACCGGATCGCCTTGATCGGCGCCAACGGCAACGGCAAATCAACACTGGTAAAGCTGTTTTCCGGAAAGCTCGCCGCCATGGAAGGGCGCATGCGCAAACCCGCGCGCCTGCGCATCGGTTATTTCGCCCAGCACCAGACCGACGAACTGGATATGGCGGGCACGCCGTATACCCATCTGGCGCGGCTTATGCCGGACGTGATTCCGTCGAAGGTTCGCAGCCACCTGGGTCGATTTGGATTTGCCCAGGATAAGGCCGAAGTACGGGTATCGTCTCTGTCAGGCGGCGAGAAGGCGCGGCTGTTGCTGGCCATGATGTGTCTGGATGCGCCGCATATCCTGTTTCTGGACGAACCGACCAACCATCTGGACGTCGATTCGCGCGAAGCCCTGATCGAAGCGCTCAACGAGTTTGAAGGCGCGGTCATTCTGGTCAGTCACGATGCCCACTTGATCGATCTGGTCTGTGATCGTTTGTGGCTGGTGGCGGATGGAACCTGCACGCCCTTCGAAGGCGATCTCGACGACTACGCCAAAATGCTTCAGGAACGGCGCAGAGCCGCCCGGCGCGCCGGTTCGCCCAAGACCGAGAACGGTCGCCGCGAGGCCCGTAAGGCGCGCGCCGATGCCCGCGCCAAGGCCGCCCCGCTTAGAAAAGCCGTGCGTGACGCGGAAAAACGTCTGGCTTCGCTGAACAAAACGAAATTGCGGATCGAATCGGAACTCGCCTTGCAGGAAACCTACAATCTTCCTTCGTCTAAAGTTTCGTCCATGCAGCTTAAACTTGCTCAAACGGACAGAACCATCTCGGAAACCGAAGACGCGTGGTTGACCGCCCAGTCCGCGCTGGAAAAGGCCAAGTAAACCTTTTCGCCCCAGCCTGTGGAAAAGTAAGGAAATTTTTGTCTTTATCGGAACCCTCCGATATGACAAACGACTGGTTCCAAGACCGGGCTTTCGGGATTGGGCTAAGGTGGCGCAGCCGAAGTACGGTTGGGCCATTTTTTTTGGGGGAAATCCAACATGCCAGAGAAGTGTGTACTCGATATTCATGACCGGCCGTCGCCCGGTCTGTGGCTGGCGCTGAGCACCCAGCATCTGTTCGCAATGTTCGGCGCAACCGTTTTAGTGCCGTTCCTTACCGGCCTGAACCCGGCGGTAGCGCTGGTGTCCAGCGGCGTCGGCACGCTGATTTACATCTTATGTACTAAGGGAAAAATCCCCGTCTATCTGGGGTCTTCTTTCGCCTTTATAGGCCCGATCATTGCCGCCAAAACCATCGGCGGCGTCGAGGGCGCGCTGATCGGCTGCGCCACGGCGGGCCTTGTTTACGTGCTGGTTTCCGGCCTCATCGCCAAATACGGAGTGCGCTGGCTGTTCCGGCTGCTTCCGCCGGTGGTGATCGGCCCGGTCATCGTCGTCATTGGTCTGGGACTGGCTGGAATTGCCGTGAAAATGGCCACCGGACAAGCGGCGGGCGGCCCCTACAGCTTGAATGAATTCATCGTCGCGTTGTCAGCCCTGACCATCGCCATTATTTTCGCCGCCTTCATGCGCGGAATTTTCGGCCTGGTTCCGATCCTGTTCGGCATCATCGGCGGCTACCTCGTCGCCATTCCGTTCGGTCTGGTCAATCTGGCGAACGTGACCAGCGCCCCGCTTTTCGCGGTTCCTGACTTCATCATTCCCGGCGTGACCGCCTCGCCCGTGATTTCACTGGCGATCATCGCCATGGTCGCCCCTGTGGCATTGGTGACCATTGCCGAACACATCGGCGATCAGACCGTTATCAGCAAAGTCACGGGACGCAACTTCCTTGAAGATCCCGGCCTGCACCGTTCGTTGCTGGGCGATGGTCTGGCCACTGTCTTTGCCGCTCTGATCGGCGGCCCGCCGAACACCACATACGGCGAAAACATCGGTGTCATCGCGATTACCCGTGTATTCAGCGTATTCGTCGTTGGCGGTGCGGCCGTGTTGGCCATCATCTTCGGGTTTGTCGGCGTCATCGCCGCCTTTATCCAGAGCATTCCGACGGCGGTGATGGGCGGCGTTTCGATCTTGCTGTTCGGTATTATCGCGGCCTCGGGCCTTCGCCTGATGATCGACCGCAAGGTTGATTTCGCCAAGAAGCGCAACCTGATCATCTGCTCGGTGATTTTGGTCATCGGCATCGGCGGAGCCGTTATCCACATTTCCGAGACGGTTCAGGTTTCCAGCATGGCGCTGGCCGCCGTCATCGGCATTGTCCTGAACTGGGTGATGCCCGGACGTGACGACGACGAAGACGCTGCCGTCTTCTCAGCCAACGATGCTGCCGAAGCCGCAGAATAATTAGAGAATAACCAACAAGCCCGCCGGGAGAAATCCTGGCGGGCTTTTCTTTGCCTACTTGGTGCCGAACAAACGATCGCCCGCGTCCCCCAGGCCGGGAACGATGTAGGCCTTCTTGTTCAGTTTGGCGTCAAGCGACGCCACATAGACCGGCACCTCGGGGTGCTTGTCCTGCAACACCTGTATGCCCTCCGGCGCGGCGACCAGCGCCATCAACCGCAGGTTGGCGTCCTTCACCCCGTGCTTGTTCAGAACGTCCAGCGCGTAGGCCGACGAATAGCCCGTGGCCACCATGGGATCGGTAACGATGAAAAGACGGCCCCTGGCCACCGGCAACTTGACCAGATATTCCACCGGCCGCTTGGTCTCGGGATCGCGGTACAGGCCGATATGACCGACGCGGGCCGACGGCATCAGTTCCAGCAGCCCGTCGGCCATGCCCGTTCCGGCCCGAAGGATGGGAACGACGGCGACTTTCTTGCCCCTGATGACCGGCGCATCCGGCATGCTCGTGACCGGCGTTTCGATCGGCTCCGTCGTCATCGGCAGGTCGCGTGTGATCTCGTAGCCCATCAGCAACGAGATTTCCTTGAGCAGTTCGCGAAAACCGCGCGTCGGCGTCTTGGTCTTGCGCATATGGCTCAATTTATGAAGGATCAGCGGATGATCGCAGATAAAGAGATTGGGAAAATCGGGGTGTTTTTGCATTCTTTCGTCCCTCTGGTTAGAGAAGTTTTTTCATTGCTTCGGCGGGCAGCCCGGAGCACGCCCATTTGACAGATTCAGCCCCCCACGCGGCGGCAATTTTCATGGCTTCGTTCATGGGTTTTTCGGATGCCAACCCATGGAGCAATCCGGCAGCAAAGGAATCGCCTGCGCCGGTAGAATCAACCGGCGCGACCTTCGTCGCACGCACATTGATTTCACCGTCGTCGCCGTAGGCGCGGGCACCCTTGGGCCCGCGCGTGATCACCACCCATTCCACAAGATCGCCGCCGATCTTGCGCCCGGCACCCAGCGGATTGTCCAAAATATCGGGCGGCAAGTCCGACTGCGAACCGATCAAAACATGGGCCGGGCGCGCATCATCTCCGCACGGCGGAATGTGGGCCATAATCTTGCAATCGGCGGCCTTGCGCTCAAGGATAGGGGCCAGGTCGGTGGCCCGGCTGCGAACGTAAAGCCAGTCGGCGGGCGTCTTCAGAATTCTAACCGGCGGTTCTTGTTCCGCCGTGCGCGCCAGATTGACGATGGTTCGTTCGCCGGTTTCGTCAACCATGATAATGGAGCGTGTCGTCGCCGCGCCATCCAGCGTACGCACCAATGAAATATCGACCCCGGCATCCTCCAGATCGGTTGTCAGCCGCCGCCCCGCGTCATCCCGTCCGATGGCCGCAACGACGAAAACCCTATGATGCGCGCGGGCCAGAGGCATGGCCGTGTTGGGCGCGCCCCCGCCCAATCGCATTCCCCGGCCGACCCCCTCGATGTGCGCCCCTTCGCGCATCGGCTCGCGCAAATGGACCACATCATCCTGCGCGATGGAGCCGACGATAATTATCTTGGCCATTCGGTATCCTGCGTCGCCACTTGTATTTCACCCAACGGATACAAAAATCCTGACCCGAAAGATAGCGCGAAACCACGCACACGACGATGAATACTTGCCGGACCTACCGCACGTTTCATAACATCACGGCAGAAATGCAAAACAACGCCAGCGCTCTTACGCCAACAAGATTTTGGACGGCCTCGCGCCTGTCCTTTTTCTATGTGGCCTTCTTTGCCGTGGTCGGAATTCAGATGCCCTTCTGGCCGGTGTGGCTGGAGTCGCGAGGGTTCGGGGCGACTGAAATCGGCATCCTTCTGGCCGTGGGAACCGCCGGCAGGATCGTCGTTTCACCGTTGATCGCCAATCTGACCGACCGGCTGGGCGAACGCCGCCGACCGATGATCATGCTTTGCGTGGGCAGCTTGGCGGTGTTTGGCCTGTTCGCGCTGACTGGCGGTTTCTGGTCCGTGCTGGTGGTGACAATCGGCTTTATCTTCCTGTGGGCTCCGATCATGCCGGTGGGCGAAACCCTGGTTCTGCAAACAACACGCGAGCACGATCTTCAATATGGCCGGGTGCGCCTTTGGGGCAGCATCAGCTTCATCATTGCGGCGGTGCTGGCGGGCCGCCTGCTGGTCGGACAATCGGCCGATGTGGTTTTCTGGCTTCTGGCCGGAACATTGGGACTTACGGCACTTTCCTGTTTCACATTGCCCGACGCGCGGTTCGAATCGAAAACAAAGGCCCGTCCGCAATTTCGGCAATTCCTGCAAGACAAGAAATTCGTGCTGTTCCTTTTATCCGCCGGGTTGATTCAAAGCAGCCACGGCGTTCTTTACGCATTCGGTACCCTGCACTGGAGGTCGGTCGGATATTCCGAGGACGTCATCGGATGGTTCTGGGCCGAAGGGGTCATCGCCGAGGTCATTCTGTTCGCAATCGGTGCCGCCGTCGCCAAACGTCTGGACCCGGCACACCTGATTATCATCGGCGGCGTAGCAGGGATCATCCGCTGGACCCTGACCGGCCTGTCCGACGCCTTCCCGGTTCTATTGATCGTTCAGGCCCTGCACGCCTGCACCTTCGGCGCGGTTCATCTGGGAGCTATGAACTTCATCATGCTGAACGTCCCCACCCAGGTCTCGGCCACCGCCATGAGCCTCTATTCATCCTTCGCCATGGGTCTGGCCATGGGCCTATCAATACTGGTCGCAGGTCCCCTGTACGGCCACCTCGGCAGCCAAGCGTTTCTGGTCATGGCCGTCGTCGCTGGCGTGGGAACGGTCGTGGCGTTTGCGCTGCTGCGGGTTTCGCGAGCACCGGAATAAGCTAAGCTTTCTGCGCCCAGCCACCCGCTTCGGTTTGTTGCCAGTAGGCCAGATTGTGGCCGTCGGCTTTGTTGGCTTTCCAGCGTTCGCGGGCGGCGGCGACGGAAGACGGGTCATTGCCGTCGAACATGTCGAAGCAACGCTCGAAATCGGTTGCGGGGCCGGAGCATCCGTCTGTCAGAAAGAGGAATGTTGCACCGTTTGGGTTGTCCTCGCCGTCGGTGATCCAGATGGGTTGATCTTCGGCGTGGCCGTCCCGCGCGCAGCCGTGGGGCAGCCACGAGTTTTGGTCGTATGTCCAGAGTGCCGCGTTTAATGCCTCAACGCGCGCGCTTGATCCGGCGATGATCAGCGCGCGCTTGCCCGCCTGAAGCGTCTTCTCCAGAAGTTTGGGCAAGGCGCGTTCGAGCGGCAGCTTTTGCAGATGATAAAACGCAATATCGGTCACGCTCAACTCTCGTAATGATCGGCCACCAGGCGATCGAGAAGGCGCACGCCGAAGGCCGTTCCGCCCTTGGGCACGGTCGTTTTGTCCTTGCTCGACCAGGTTACGCCGGCGATGTCGATATGGACCCACGGGGTCTTGTCGACAAAGCGTTGCAGGAACTGGGCCGCCGTGATGCTGCCGCCCCAGCGGCTTCCTATGTTTTTCATATCGGCAACATCGGATTTTATGAGCTTGTCATATTCGTCGCCAAGCGGCATACGCCAGACATGTTCGTCAACGGCTTCACCGGCCGCATAAATGCGTTCGGCAAGTTCATCGTTGTTGGAGAAAACGCCCGCCTTTTCTTGGCCGAGCGATACGACCATGGCCCCGGTCAGGGTCGCCAGATCGACCATCCAGCGTGGCTTGAAGCGATCCTTGCAGTACCAAAGAGCGTCGGCCAGCACGAGGCGGCCCTCGGCGTCGGTGTTGAGAACCTCAATGGTTTGCCCGGACATGGAGGTGACGATATCGCCCGGTCGCTGGGCGCTGCCCGAAGGCATGTTTTCAACCAGTCCGACGATGCCGACGACGTTGACTTTGGCCGCGCGACCGGCCAGCGCCTTCATCAACCCGATGACCACACCCGCCCCGCCCATATCCCATTTCATGTCTTCCATACCGGCAGACGGCTTTATCGAAATGCCGCCGGTATCGAATGTCACGCCCTTGCCGACAAAGGCGATGGGGCTGGCGGCGTCTTTTTTGCCTTTACGGCCCTTGCCTGAACCGTTGGGAAGGCCCTGCCATTGCATGACCACCAGCTTCGGTTCGCGCTCGCTGCCCTGTCCGACACCGAGCAGCGCGCCCATGCCGATCTTTTCCATCTGGGAGCGGCCCATGACTTCCACATCGACGCCCAGTTCAGTCAGCGACTTTGCGTGTTCGGCCAGGGTTTCGGGATACAACACGTTGGCCGGTTCGCTGACCAGATCGCGGGTCAGGAAAACCCCGTCCGCGACGCGGTCGAAACCGTTGAATTTCTTGCGCGCGGACGAAGCGCCGTCGCACAGAATTTTCAGGGTCTTGAGGCTGGGTTTGTCTTCCCGCTTTTCCTTGGTCCGGTATTTGTCGAACCGGTACGACCGCAGGCGCGCACCAAAGGCGATTTCGGCAGCCAGGTCGGTGGGATCGAGCGCGCATCCGTCCAGCGCGTCGATCATCACCTGAACCGTCGCGTGGCCGCGCGTGGCCAGCGCCGCATAAATCTGCGCGCCCATGCCCTGCAGCTTGAGGGGATCTATTTCACCGGCGTTGCCGACACCCAGAACGTAGACGCGATCCAGCTTCGATCCGGCAGGCGCCAGAAGGGTCAGGCTTTGATCCTTTTTGCCTTTGAATCGGCTCGCCGCCTTCATCGCACGGGTAATGGCCCCCTTGAGCTTCTTGTCAAGCTGGCGCGCGGCGGGCGCCAGCGCGCACTCGGCCAAGGCCATGACGACAACGACGCCCGTTTCGGGCAACAGCGGTTTGGCAAACGAGACTTTCATATCCCCTCCGTGCGAACGGTTCATTTCACGCGTTATGAATGTAGCAACGATCCCGCCAAAGGAAAGGGTTAGTTATGAGCTTTCGCGTTCTAATGGCCCGGCGGAAAGACCTTCTTTTACATCGCCCCCACGCACGCCACTGGCAAGCCAGACAAGTCCGCCCGGCAGCGACACAACGAGGGCGAAAAGACCGAAAAGAATGGACAGAACCAGCGCGCCATCGCTGGGAACGCCGACCATGCCGAACATAAAGATCATGCCTTGTTCGCGTACCCCCCAACCGGCAATGGATATGGGCAACGAGATCACCAACAGGACCGGAAGAAAAAGAGCAAAACAATCGAGAAGGCTCACGTTCAAATCGAGCGCAAGGGTCAGAAGATAGATGACCATCACCAGATTGGCATGCCCCAGCATCCCCCATCCGAGGGCCTTGAACAGCGGCCACGGCGCGAAAAACACTTTCCGGGTATCATCCGCCAGATAGGACAGGCCGCGCACGATGCGCCAGCGGTGATAGGACTGAGGCAGGCGATCAAGAAAAGCGACAAATACGGTTCCAGCAACGAGAACCGCCAATATTATCATCACGCTCGGAGCCATCCAACCGCCCACGTCGGCACCGACACGTTGCAAAAATGCCGGCAATACGGCGGCGACCAGCAACACCAGCCCAGCCACCGTCGCCACACGTTCCAACATGACCCCGTTTATCGCGCCACGCAACTTGACACCATGCCGATAAGCGAGATACGTGCGAACCGCATCGCCACCGACCGATGCCGGAAGGGTCTGATTAAAAAACGCTCCGATATAAAAAAGCCTGAGCCCCGGCTTGAAAGCCAGCGGTGCCCCGAGCGAACCCAAAACCGTGCGCCAGCGAAAAGTGCCAATTACAAACTGAAGGGCAAAAACGAGCGCGACCGGGAGTATCATTTCCGGCGCCATCTGAAGAATGCGCTCTTTCGCCGCCACCGGATCGACACCCGAAACCGCCCAGCCAATCAAGGCCACCGAAAACAGAATTTTCAGCGAAATCAGAAACCACTTCTTCAGCATCAGCGAGGCATTCCATCAAATCCTAAACGCTGCGCTGTTTAGCACGAAACGCCGGGTAGTCCACAAGAAACCGCCATCAGTCGGCGGGAAGCCGAACCCTTGCGCGTTTTCGCCCCCAGGTTCCGGGTGGGCCGTCAATAACACCGGCGCATGTCGCGCCGCAAAAACGGCAATGGCCGTCGTCGGTCAGGTTCCACTGGGATAGTTCGTACCAGTCGCGACCGATCAAAGGTTCGCGGCATTGGTGGCAATAGGTGCTGTGGGCCTCAAAATCGTGGATATTTCCAACATAGGCGTGGCGCACACCGTTTTTTATGGCAATGGCGCGCGCGCGGGAAAGAACGGCGGCAGGTGTGTTCGGCTTGTCGCGCATCTTCCAGTCCGGGTGGAAGGCCGAAAAATGCATGGGGACGTCCGGCCCCAGGTTTTCGACCACCCAGGCCGTCATTTCCTCGAACTCGGCGTCAGTATCGTTTTCACCGGGAATGACCAGCGTCGTCGTTTCAAACCAGACGTCGGTTTCGTGTTTCAGATATTTCAGCGTCTCCAAAACCGGTTCCAGATGGCCCGAGCAAAGGCCCGCGTAGAAGCCTTCCGTGAAGGCTTTCAGATCGACGTTGGCGGCATCCATGTGTTGGAAAAATTCGACCCTCGGTTCCTCGCAAATATAGCCCGCCGTCACGGCAACCGTTTTGATGCCCAGTTCATGACAGGCTTGCGCCACATCGACGGCATATTCCAGAAAAATGACCGGATCGTTGTAGGTAAAGGCGACGCTGCGGCAACCGGATTTGGACGCCGCCTCGGCAATGGTGCGCGGAGACGCCTTATCGCTCAAGCGGTCGAATTCGCGCGACTTGCTGATATCCCAGTTCTGGCAGAACTTGCACGTCAGATTGCACCCGGCGGTGCCGAAGGACAGGATCGGGGTGCCGGGAAGAAAATGATTGAGCGGTTTTTTCTCGATGGGATCGATGCAAAACCCGCTGGACCGGCCATAGGTGGTCAGCACCATGGCGCCTTCATGATTTGCGCGCACAAAGCACAGTCCGCGCTGACCGTCGCGCAGCTTGCACAGTCTGGGGCACAGGTCGCACTGGACCCGGCCATCATCAAGCGTATGCCAGTAGCGGCCCGTGTGAACATCCGAATCCATCGCCATCGTCCGCTTTGGTAAGGCGTGCTATATTAAACCCAAAGCCGAGGAAAAGCGCCATGGTATCTGTCAGGCAAGCCGCCGTCGCCGGCCAGTTTTATCCGGATAACGCCGCCGAATTGAGCACGACGGTAAAACGCTACCTTGCCGTCGCGTCCAGAGCTTCGGGGCCGGTTCCCAAAGCGATCATCGCGCCGCACGCCGGTTTCGTTTACTCCGGCGCGGTCGCGGCAAGCGCCTATGCCCGCATTGCCCCCGCCGCCCGCCAAATCACGCGGGTCATCCTGTTGGGTCCGTGCCACCGTGTGGCGGTTCGCGGAATGGCATTAAGCAGTGCTGATGCCTTCGCAACGCCGCTGGGCAACATCGCGATAGATGGCCACACCCAAAAACGCCTGCTTGAATTGCCACAGGTCCAACTGTTCGACGAGACGCACGCGCAGGAGCACAGCCTTGAGGTTCACCTGCCTTTTTTACAGGTCATTCTGGGAGATTTTTCGCTGGTTCCCATCGTCGTCGGCGAAGCCAGCCCGGACGACGTTGCCGATGTGTTGGAAGCCGTATGGGGCGGGCCGGAAACCCTGATCGTCATCAGTTCCGACCTAAGCCACTTCGAGGATTATGAAACGGCACGCGGGATGGACAAGACTACGTGTCGAGCCATCGAAAACCTGGACCCGGCCGGGATCGGCAGACATCACGCCTGCGGGCGAAACCCGGTTGGCGGCATTCTGGCCATGGCGCGGCGGCGTGGCCTGGAAGTTTCTACCGTCGATCTTCGCAATTCAGGCGACACAGCGGGAACCAAGGATCGCGTGGTCGGCTACGGCAGCTGGGTTTTCGTCGAGCGCGAGAAAACCGGTGGGGATGATTTTGCCGCCAAGACACGTGCCCTTCTGGCCGATCACGGAAATACGCTTGTGCATTTGGCGGCGGCCTCCATTGACTACGGACTTGAACGCGGCAGGCCACCGATTGTCGATTTGAACCAATCGGCTCCCATTTTGCGCGAAAACGGGGCCTCCTTCGTAACCTTGAAACGCGATGGCAAATTGCGCGGCTGCATCGGCTCTTCCGCAGCCAGCAAACCCCTAGTCCGGGACGTATCAGAACATGCCTATGCCGCAGCTTTTCAGGACCCGCGATTCCCGCCGTTGCAGGCGTCGGAACGCGATGGACTTTCCCTTTCCGTGTCCGTTCTAAGCGCACCCTCGCCTATGACCTTTTCCGACGAAAACGACCTCCTAACCGCATTAAAACCGCACGTCGACGGATTGATTATTGCCGATGGCGGTCGTCGCGCGCTATTCCTTCCGTCCGTTTGGGAACAGCTTCCCCAGCCGCAAGTCTTTCTCAGCCATTTGAAACAAAAAGCCGGGCTGTCGGCGGGTCATTGGTCGGATGGGTTAAAGGCATGGCGCTTTATCGCCGAGGAGGCCTCTTCTAATCAACTCGCCGATCCGGGCTCAATCTGGAAGCAATCCAACGATACATAACGGAGAAAACGCGTGACCCTGAATATCGGAATGGGGCTAATCAAGCAGGTGCGGGAACTCGCGGTCCTGGCGGGCCGGGATATCATGGAAATTTACAACAGCGATTTCACCGTCGACACCAAGGACGACGCTTCGCCCGTCACCGAGGCCGACCGGCAAGCCGAAATGCTGATAACGCAAGCGATCCGAAAGGACATCACCGATGCCTTTCCGATTGTCGGCGAAGAAGCCGTTTCGGAAGGGATCATCCCCAACGTCGCCGGGCAACCCTTCTGGCTTCTCGATCCGCTTGACGGAACCAAGGAATTCATCAAGCGGGGCAAGGATTTCACCGTCAACATCGCGTTGATCGAAATTGGCATTCCCGTGCTGGGCGTCGTTCATGTTCCGGCGACCGGAGATACCTATTGGGGCAGCCGAATGGGGTCGTTTGCCACAACAGGGAGAAGCGCCGAGCGCCAGATTTTCTGTCGCCCGCAACCCGACAACGGCGTTGTCGCCATCGTCAGCCGTTCGCATAGAACGCCCGAGGTGGACGAATACCTGAAACAGTTCACCGTGAGTAAGGAGATCAGCGCCGGAAGTTCGCTAAAATTCTGTCGGGTGGCCACGGGCAACGCTGATATCTATCCACGCATGGGAAGGACCATGGAGTGGGACACTGCTGCCGGTCATGCGGTGCTGAAATATGCTGGAGGAAAGGTCAAGACACTGGAAGATCAGAACCTTTTCTACGGCAAGGCGGACTTCGAAAATCCCCATTTTGTGGCCAGCGGCGCGGACCCGCTGTAACGTCAGGCCAATGATCATTCACGGTGCCTGAAAACGACACTAAATTGCCGCGAGTTTGCTTGACGAATCGCGAAAAAAAGAGGCATAATAATCATGGTGTTTTAGAGCAAACACCGCTTTAGCCGCCGCATTCCATGCGGTGACTGCCGAGCCGGATCATTACCGCGGATGGTCTAGCCTGACCGCAGAAAAAACGATAAAAAGAGCCGTCGGCCATACCGGCGGCTCTTTGCTATGTAAATTTGTTTTACAATTTGGGTTATGCCATTTTGACTGAGGGAAAAACGATAATCGCGACGGTCGATCCGAACGCGATCCAGAGGGCGGCAACCCTTTTGAGGAAAGGCGGTCTGGTTGCTTTTCCAACCGAGACCGTCTACGGGCTGGGCGCGGACGCCACCAATGACGCTGCTGTCGCATCTATCTACGCCGCCAAGAACAGGCCGGATTTCAATCCGCTGATTGTTCATTTCACAGATATGGGCGCCGCCGCCGACGCGGTCATTTTTGACGACCGGGCTAAGCGCGTCGCCCAAGCCTTCTGGCCGGGAGCGTTGACCCTGGTGTTGCCGCGTCGGGACGATTGCAATATCTCGCTTCTGGCCAGCGCGGGCCTGAACACCCTGGCCGTGCGTGTGCCGAGCCAACCGATCGCGCAGGCACTTTTCAAAGCAACCGCGCGCCCCGTCGCCGCGCCCAGCGCCAACCGATCCTTCTCGGTCAGCCCGACGACAGCCACACATGTTGTCGATGACCTGTCGGGTCGGATCGACCTGATTTTGGATGGAGGCCCCTGCCCGGTCGGCCTGGAATCAACAGTTATCGATCTGAGCACCCCGCTGCCCACGCTTCTGCGGCCCGGCGGAATTCCGACCGAGGACATCGAAGCGGTTACTGGCCCCTTGGCAGCAGCGGGCGAAGGCGCGCCGAAGTCTCCAGGAATGCTCAGCCGCCACTATGCGCCAAACCGGCCGGTCCGCCTGAATGTGGCGGTCCCACGGGAAGGCGAAGCGTTTCTGGCCTTCGGCCCGAACGCAGATAACGCAACAATGAACCTTAGCGAATCCGGCGACATAAGCGAGGCCGCGGCCAATTTATTTGCCATGATGCGAATCCTGGATCGCGATGAATTCGACGGCATCGCCGTCGCCCCCGTCCCCGAAAAAGGACTGGGCGTGGCCATCAACGATCGGCTACGCCGAGCATCAAACTCATGAACACGCAAGACACCGCCATCAAAGCAATTCGAGAGTTGGTCGGCCCGGCAGGTTGGATCGATGACGACGACGGCAAAGAGCCCTACCTGAAGGAGAGCCGAGGCCTTTTCCGCGGGGACTGCACGGCGGTGGTTCGGCCCGCGTCGACAGCAGAGACAGCAGAAGTCGTTCGCCTGTGCGGGCAGGCGGGAATTCCAATCACCCCGCAAGGCGGCAATACCGGCCATGTGGGCGGCGGCGTTCCCAGCGGCGGCATCATTCTTTGTACCGGACGGATGAACCGAATCCGGGACATCGATGCGCTAAATCATACGATGACGGTCGAAGCCGGGTGCATTCTGGCCAACCTGCAAGAGGCGGCAGCCGAGGCGGACTGCCTTTTCCCGCTGAGCATGGCATCGGAAGGCAGCTGTCAGATCGGCGGCAATCTTTCAAGCAACGCCGGCGGCATCGCCGTATTGCGATACGGGAACACCCGCGAACTGGTCATGGGCGTTGAAGTCGTCCTGCCCGACGGCCGGATATGGGACGGCCTCAGGGGTTTGCGAAAGGACAATACGGGTTACGATCTGAAGCACTTGTTCGTCGGCGCAGAAGGAACACTGGGGATCATTACCGCCGCCGTCGTGAAGTTATTTCCCTTGCCCCGGGCGACCGAAACCGCGCTGGCCGCGGCGCCGGATCTTGATAGCATCCTGGAGCTCTTCAAACGGGTTCGCGGCCGCGCGGGCGACACCTTGACGGGGTTCGAGATGATGCCGCGCATCGGAGTCGAATTCGCGTTGAAGCATATGCCGGGCGTGATCGACCCCTTCGCCGAACCTCATGCTCATTACGCCTTGATTGAGTTGACCAGTCCGCGCCCCGACGACCCCTTGCGCGCCACCTTGGAAAACGTCCTCGCCGAAGCGTTGGAAGACGGCCATGTCAACGATGCCGTGGTCGCAACCAGCGGATCGCAAAGCGATCAACTGTGGCGCATTCGCGAGAGCATTCCCGAAGCGCAGAAGCATGAAGGGGCCAGCATCAAGAACGACATCTCGGTTCCCATTTCGCGGATTGCCGAATTCATGACGCGGGCCAGAAAATTGGTTGAAGGTGAAATTCCGGGGGTTCGGCTTTGCGCGTTTGGACACGTAGGCGACGGCAATATTCATTTCAATCTGAGCCAACCGACCGGTTCTGATCGCGACGAATTCGTGGCCAAATGGCAACCGATCAACCGGCAGGTCAATGCCATACTGGCGGATCTTGGCGGATCTATAAGCGCCGAACACGGTATTGGCCGCCTGAAAACGGATCAACTGGCCGAATTCCGATCGGAGGTTGAGATGGATATTATGCGGCGGATTAAATGTGCACTCGATCCGGACAACATTATGAATCCCGGAAAACTCCTCAAAAACTGACCCAAAAACAAATTTCCGGCGGTTGTGCCAAAAAAAGCCGGGTCCAAAGAGACCCGGCGAGTCAACAGGGAGGCTTCATCGTCTGAGAGGGTCGGTGGCTGCCCAGCCAGGAGGGGGAGGGGGAGGGGGAGACTGGAAGGGGCGGACAGCCACCGTAGTATGTGATGTTGATCGCCGTTTCCTTGAGTAAACGAGAAATCAACACCCGTGCAACGAACCACGCCTAGGATAATAGGGAATACGCGTTTCGGGATTATGTCATTTACCAGTTTTTTTGTTTCATTTTGTAACACCCAAGAAATGATCCGTTGCAGTTTGCCCGCGTTAATTTCTCTTACACCAGAGATGTGTAACATTGTGGTTATTCCTTGATTCTTGGGAGCTTTTCGCACAGTTTGGCGCGGGATTCAGGCGATTGAAATGAAGAATGGGTAGGATTACGCGATACGTTTTCGGGCAGTTGGTCATGGGAATGATTCTCGTGACGGCGGGGCTGACCTGTGTCGTATGGCTAATGCAGTCGCTCCGGTTCGTCGAAATGATCGTAAACCGCGGACTTAGCGCCGGGACATTCGTTTACATGACGATCCTGATGCTGCCGAGTTTTTTCCCGATCGTCCTGCCCATTGCCCTGTTTACGGTCGTCATTTTTATCTACAGCAAATTGGTGTCCGATCGTGAACTCGTGGTCATGCGAAGCGCTGGTTTTAGCCAATCTGCGCTGGCTGGACCGGCGATTTTGCTCGCCCTTATAACGGTGCTGTTCACTTATATTCTTAACCTTTACGTCATGCCGGAATCTTGGCGAAAGTTCCGCGAGATGCAGTGGAATTTTCGTTACAGTTTCGCCCATATCGTCCTGAAAGAAGGCGCCTTCAATACGCTAAATCGGGACATCACCGTGTTCGTCCGCGAGCGCGGCAGCGAAGGCCAGCTTGACGGGGTCTTGGTTCACGACAATCGAGATCCGGAAAAGCCGACCACCTATATGGCGGAAAAAGGGGCCTTGGTATCAACGGAAGAAACGCCGCGGCTTGTCTTGTTCGACGGCAATCGTCAGGAGATGGATCGCAAGACGGGGCGGCTTTCAACGCTCTATTTTGATCGCGCAACCCCGGATCTTGGGGAATTCATTAAACCGCCGGCAAGGCGTCATCGCGAAGCGCGTGAACGAACCCTGGATGATCTTCTGAACCATCTTGATGAAGCGGATATTAGCGAAAGCGACATCGGGAAGTTCACCGTTGAGGCGCACAAACGGCTTTCATCGCCGCTACAATCGCTTGGATTCACAATCACCGGATTGGCTTGCCTGCTTTCCGGGGCATTCACACGGCGCTCGCAAACACGCAGGGTCGTTCTTTCCATCATGTTATTGGTGTTTTTGCAGGGCACGACCCTAGGATTACATTATTACTGTGCCCGTAATCTCGAATTAATTCCACTGCTGTACGTTAATGCGGCCTTACCGGTTGTTATTGGTTATCTGGTGCTTTTGCGGGCGACGGATTGGCGGCGGCGTCATCGCCAACCCGCCATAGCGGCATCTTAGGAGAGCGAGAGCGTGCGCCTTTCATCAACACTTTCGTTCTATATCGGCAGAAACTTTCTTGTGAGCTTCCTGACGTTGTTCGGCATATTCATGCTGATCATCCTGTTGTTTGACAGCATAGAGTTGATGCGGCGATCCGCATCCAAACCGCACATTTCCTTTGCCATCGTGATCGAAATGGCGTTGTTCAAATTGCCGCACATGGGTCAAAAAGCATTTCCGTTCGCCGCCCTTTTTTCGGCCATGGCTGTGTTTTGGCGACTGACGCGCCACCATGAACTGGTGGTTACACGATCAGCAGGAGTGTCGGCCTGGCAATTTTTATTTCCTGTCCTGACCACCGGATTTTTGCTCGGGATCGTGAAAATCGCGGTTCTAAACCCGCTGGCAGCAACGCTCTTAACCCGCTACGAACACCTAGAATCGGTCCAGTTTCAAGGAGAAGTCAGCCTGTTGGCCCTGTCAAAGGGGGGAATCTGGCTGCGCCAGGCGAACGATACCGGCCAATCGGTCATATTCGCACCCCATGTGCTTCACCAAGGCCGGGACGTCGAACTCAAGAACGTTATCGTCTTCATCTATAACAAGGATTACAAATTCGCCGGACGAATTGACGCGGAAACGGCACGCCTGGAGGACGGTTTTTGGCATATGACCAATGCGACGGTTTCAGCGCCAGAACAACTCGCCACCGTTGAAAAGGAGTATTGGCTGTCCACTGATTTGACGTTGGGCAAGATTCAGGAAAGCTTCGCAACCCCCGAAACCATGTCATTCTGGGATTTGCCGAGTTTCATCGCGACCCTTGAAAAAGCAGGATTTTCAGCGGTGCGGCACCGCTTGCATTGGCATTCGTTGTTGTCGGCGCCGCTGATGATTTGCGCGATGATTCTGATTGCCGCAACGTTCACGTTGCGGCATGGCCGACGTGGCGCCGCGACATGGGTGATCGGCAGCGGTGCTCTAACCGGATTCGTCCTATATTTTTTCCAGGACATCGTTTTCGCGTTGGGTTTGTCCAACAGTCTACCCGTAACACTAGCGGCGTGGACCCCGCCCAGCGTCGCGACACTTCTGGGGGTTGCCATGTTGCTCCATCTCGAAGATGGTTAGGTTGAAATGCTGAGATTGATGTTCATGCTCGTGTCCGCAATCGTCGCCACCACCTGGGTGTGCGGACAAACGGCGATGGCGGCTGATCCGCCGGATGAAAACATACCTGTTCTTTTGCGCGCCGACGAACTTAGCCATGATCGCGAATTGGGTATCGTCAATGCCCGTGGAAATGTCGAGGTCTCGCGGGACGATCGGGTTCTGCTGGCCGATTCGGTCACCTACAACCAAAAGGACGACATCCTTACGGCCAAGGGGAATGTATCGCTGCTTGAACCGTCTGGAGAGGTTGTCTTCTCGGAATATGTCGAGCTGACCGGCGATTTTAAAGACGGGTTAGTCAACGACATCCGCATGATCCTGAGTGACGGCGCCCGCCTCGCGGCAAACGGTGCGCGGCGAACCGGCGGGATCGTGCATGAAATGAGCAAGGCCGTATATTCGCCGTGCAATCTATGCTCGGAAAACCCGTCCGAGGCCCCATTATGGCAAATCAAGGCGATAAAGGTCACTCATGACAAGCGTTCGCGGAACATTTCCTACGAGGACGCGTGGCTTGAGATAAAAGGCCTTCCCGTCGCTTATACACCGTTCATGTCCCACCCGGACCCCACCGTCAAACGGCGAACCGGGTTGTTGGTACCAAGTATGGGTACATCGTCAGATTTGGGCGTTGTCGTAAAGGTCCCGTACTTCATTGATATCAATCCGTGGCAGGACATTACGCTCAATCCGATGTACACGTCGAACGAAGGCGCGGTGCTGGCCGGTGAATACCGCCACCGTCTTGCGACCGGAGAACTGGAAGTCGCCGGCAGTCTCACCAATGATTCGGAAGACGATATCCGCGGCCACATAGATGCCAGCGGCATTTTCGATATTGACAACACGTGGCGTTGGGGGTTTGAAGCGAACCGCACGACCGACGACACCTATTTGCGCCGCTACGGTTTCCCGTCCACCAGCACCCTGACCAGCCACCTGTTTGCAGAAGGGTTCCGGAAACGCAATTATTTATCCGCAGACGCCTACCCATTCCAGGGACTACAGGAAACGGACGATCCGGGGCAAACGCCACTGGTCCTGCCGATGGTCAATTATCATCACGTCGGCGAACCCGATTCTCTCGGTGGGCGAACACGTCTGGATGCCAATGTTCTGGCCCTTACGCGGAACGACGGAACCGATACGCAGAGAATTTCCGTCAACGCCGGATGGGATCTGCCCTATGTGGGTCCGATGGGCGACATTTATCTTCTTTCCGCTTCCGTGCGGGGAGACGGCTATCACGTGTCGGATCTTGATCGTGGCGCCGACAAAAGTAAATTCGATGGGTTTTCGGAACGTCTGCTTTACGAGGTTGCGCTCCATTGGCGTTATCCGTTTGTCCGTTCGCAGGGCCGTGCCGTTCAGATCATTGAACCGATGGCCTCGGCGATCATAAGCCCCTACGGTGGCAACCCAGATACCATCCCCAACGAAGACAGTCAGGATTTCGAGTTCGACGACACCAACCTGTTCAGCGCCAACCGGTATCCCGGCCTGGATCGTGTGGAAGGCGGGCCGCGTTTGAATTACGGCTTGAGATGGGGGGTATTCGGCCTGGGTGGCGGACATACGTCTTTCCTCATCGGTCAAAGTGTTCGCGCCAGGGATGATGACACATTTGCCGAGAATTCCGGTTTGGAGGATCGTTTCTCCGATATCGTGGCGCGGGCAAAGATATCGCCGGGCCGCCATCTTGATTTGACATACAGGACCCGCCTCGACAAAGAAGATTTCGCGCCAAGAAGAAACGAAGTTTCGATGGGGGCGGGTCCTGATGCTCTGCGCTTGAGCACCAACTACGTCTTCTTTGATCGCCAACCCGATAGTGAATTTTCGACATCGCGCGAGGAGTTTCGCTCTTCCGTTGCGGCGAAACTAAGTCGATTTTGGCGGTCCGGCGGGTCCTTCGTCTACGACGTCGCAGAAAGCGAAGTTCGATCCTATGGTCTCAATTTCACCTATGAGGACGAATGTCTGGTGTTTAACACGACATGGGGACGGTCTTTTTTCAGTGACCGCGACATCGAACCCACCGACACCATATTTTTCCGACTAAATCTCAAAACGCTTGGCGAGGTTTCGACGCAGGCCCTGTAATCGACCCACGGTCGGGAGAGAGTCTATTTTGTATATGCGGTATTTTATGAGAAGAACTCTGGTTTTTGCCATGTCGTTGGGCCTAGCCCTGTCTGCTGGCGCGGCTTTCGCGCAGCAATTCGATAAAATTGCGGCGGTCGTCAATGACGAAGTGATATCGGTATACGACCTCAATTCCCGACTTTCATTCGTTACGGCCGGAACGAAAGCACGAAAACAGCCGGAAACCTTACGTCGACTTGCGCCGCAAATCTTGCGGCAATTGATTGATGAGACACTCCAACTGCAAGAGGCCAAACGGCTTGGCGTTCGTGTGACCGACGCCGACCTCGAGCAAGCATTTGTCGGCATCGAACGGCAAAATAAATTGAAAAAGGGAATGCTTGATTCCTACCTTGCCGCGCAAGGGATCGACAAGATGGCGCTGATCGCCAAGATTGAACCCGAAATAGCTTGGGTCAAGGTGGTCGGTCGGCGCATTCGACCACAGGTTCAAGTCAGCGCCGAAGATGTGGATGAGGCGATGACCCGCATCGAGGCAGCGGCGGGCGCCCCTGAGCTTTTTCTTTACGAAATATTTCTGCGTGTGGACACCCCCGAAAACGAAAAGGAAGTCCGGCAGATAGCAAGCCGAATTGTGCAACAGCTGAAGGCGGGAGCCGGATTTTCGGCGTTGGCGAGAAATTTTTCGCAAAGCGCGTCGGCTCGAAGGGGCGGCGATTTAGGGTGGGTGCGACAAGGCGAATTGGAAAGCGAGTTGGCGGAGCCTGCAGCAAAGTTGAAAACCGGGCAATTTTTCGGCCCGATCCGCACCCTGAGCGGCTACCACATTCTCTTGCTCCGAGACAGAAGGATCGCCAAAGGTCTTGAGGCCCCGAATGCAACCCTCGAACTTCAACAACTGTTCTTTCCAATTGCGCTAGGCGCGCAAACCGATAAAACCGACGCGGAGATGGTCCGCGCAAATTCGTTTGCAGCGCGAGCAGAAAATTGTGACGGCATGGAAAAGCTGGGGGCTGAATTGGGCACCGAAATGTCGGGCAGCCTGGGAACGGTCGAACTCGCTGATCTTCCCGCCCCACTAAAATTGGCGGTTGAAACACTGGAACCGGGCCGACCCAGCAAACCTGTTCGCACCGAAACCGGCATTATCGTTCTTATGGTATGTAGCCGAACGGACGGTGGGGCTGGCGGGACCGAGCGTGAACGCCTTGAGAAAATGCTGACGGCCCAACGCGTCGACGCGGCGGCACGACGCTATATGCGCGACCTTCGCCGCGCCGCCTTCATAGATATCAGACTATGACCGATCAACTCGATACCCCCCCAACCGATGCTATGGCGCCACTCGCGCTAACCATGGGCGAGCCCGCGGGGGTCGGTGGCGAGACTGCGTTGATGGCTTGGAAGCGCCGCGATACCGGCGTTCCTTGCTTTTTTTCCATCGACAGCCCGGAACGCCTGCGCGCGCTCTCTGAGGAGACGGGTCTGGGTGTTCCCATCGCGCCGATATCGTCACCAGAGGAAGCAGCCGGGCAGTTTGACTACGCCTTGCCGATTCTAGAACAGCCGCTCGCCGCGCCGGTTTCGCCGGGGTCGCCGAACCCCGCCAATGCGTCCAGCGTTTGCGCGTCAATTGAACGGGCGGTCGGGTTCGTGAACGACGGAAAGGCCTCGGCCGTCGTGACCAACCCCATTCAAAAAGCCTGCCTGTATGACGCCGGATTTGAGCATCCCGGACATACCGAATATCTGGCCGCGCTGGCGAAAATTGATACACCCCCGGTCATGATGCTTCTTTGCCCGCGGCTACGGGTCGTGCCGGTTACGATTCACGTCAGCCTCGAAGAGGCCTTGAGGACGCTTAGCGCCGAGATGATCGAAACCACCACGGAAATTACCGCCAGAGCGTTGAAAAGCGACTTCGCGATCAACAACCCGCGACTGGCAATTGCCGGGCTTAACCCCCACGCGGGCGAAGACGGTTCCATGGGCCGCGAGGAAATCGACATCATCGCCCCGGCAATTGAAAGAATGCGCGCCAATGGCATCACGGCATTCGGCCCTCTGCCTCCTGACACCATGTTTACACCACGCGCCCGTACCACATACGACGCCGCCATCTGCATGTATCACGATCAGGCTTTGATACCGATCAAGGCGCTTGATTTCGACGGCGGGGTGAACGTTACACTGGGCCTCCCGTTTGTCAGAACGTCGCCCGACCACGGGACCGCGTTGGATATCGCGGGTCATGGAGTGGCAAATCCCGGAAGCCTGATCGCGGCCCTAAAAACCGCGTACGCCATGGCTCGCCGCCGGGCCTCAAATATCTAGATGCCCTCCGATCTGCCGCCGCTTCGCGAAGTCATCGCCCGTTACGGACTCGGCGCCCGTCATTCGCTGGGCCAGCATTTCCTTCTCGATTCAAACTTGTGCCGCCGCATCGCCCTGGTCGGTGGAGACCTAACCAATTGCAACGTCATTGAGATCGGCCCCGGCCCCGGCGGATTGACCCGCGCGATCCTGCAATCGGACGCCAAAAACGTAACGGCCATTGAAAAGGATCGGCGCTGCATTGCAGCACTGAACGAACTGGCTGAACATTTTCCGGGGCGGCTTGATATTGTTGAAGGAGACGCGCTTGCGATAGATGAAACGCAGTTGACGCCTGCCCCCAGACGGATCATCGCCAACCTTCCCTACAACGTCGCCACACCGTTGCTGATCAATTGGCTGAAACGCGTCGAAGCCTACGACAGCCTGACTTTGATGTTTCAAAAAGAGGTGGCCGATCGCCTGACCGCCAAGCCACGAACCAAAGCCTACGGCCGGTTGTCGATCATCACCCAGTGGCTGTGCGATGTCCGCTTCGTCTTCAATATCGACCGCCGGGCTTTCACGCCCGCGCCCAAGGTCACCAGCGCCGTGGTTGTCCTGACTCCCCGCCCGGCCCCCCTGGCCCACGCCAGGTTCGAAGCCATGGAAACGGTAACCGCCGCCGCCTTCGGCCAACGCCGGAAAATGCTGAGAAGCAGCCTGAAATCCCTCGGTCTGGATCCAGCGTCAGTGGGAATACCCGCCACCGCAAGAGCCGAAGAACTGGACGTCCCCGCCTTCTGCACCCTCGCCCGAGCTTGGACTGAGAAGACCAACGCGGAAAATCAGTAAACCCCGCCGACGACGCCGTCGATCAGGTTGGTGCGCAGGAGGTGTTCGGTTTCGCGGTTTGCGGAGCCCGTGGCGACCATTGATTCCCTCAGGTGTTCCAGGCCGTCCAACATGGTTTCACGCAAATTTTCGGCCTCGGTGATGGATATGGCCTCGAAGCGTACCGATTGGCCCGGTCTGCGTTGCGCGAATAATGGTAGATCGGCAGAAATGATGGTCGCGATTTTGGCGTAGCCGCCGGTGGTCTGGCGGTCGGCGAGCAAGACGATGGGTTGGCCGTCTCCGACGATCTGGATGCTGCCCCGCGCAATACCGTCGGAAACAATGTTGAAGTCCCCGGCATGTTCTACGACCGGTCCGTCCAACCGGCATCCCATGCGATCGGACTTGGGCGACACCTTATATTCGGAGGATAGCAGGGTCTCGATTCCGGCCTGCGTGAACAAATAATCCTGCGGCCCCAGGACCACGCGAATGGAGCCCTCGCCGTGAGGCCAAAGGGCGAAAGGAAGCGACAGGTCGGGACCGTCGAGCGCGCCGGGCGCACGCAATGAAATACGAGCGCCAGCGGAAAGCCCTTCGCCGTTCAGTCCGCCCAGAGCGGATCGGATATGGGTTGAACGGCTGCCTAGGTCTTCGGGAAGATCGAAGCCCCCGGCGACCGCCAGATACCCGCGGGCACCCGTTGTGGCATGTCCGATAGCGATACGATCGCCGCGGCCCAATGTGTGGCAGGCATGACTGCTGGCCGGAATATCGTTGATGGATACGGGAAAGTCGCCGCCTGCCACGGCCACCCGGCAAACGTCGGCTTCGACACGATAGCTTCCCCCTGCGAGGGTAAACTCGATTGCCGCTTCGCCTTCGCCATTTCCGACCAGAATATTGGCAACACGAAGGGCGTTTTCGTCCATCGCACCGGATACCGAAACACCGAAGCACTGATAACCGAAGCGCCCGAGATCCTGAATGGTCGCAAACGGTCCGGGATCAATTACGAAAAGGCTATCCATCAACTACTCTCCAGCCGCCGAGCATCTTTTTTTCTTTGAATAACTTTTTATTTAAATGTGATCCAAGTCACTGACTGCACGAAATCTTTTGGGCATTATTACATCATGAATTGAAGGTCGTTCCCTACTCTCCTAGAGTTCATTTGCCTCCCTGTTAAACTCACCGGGCCCTTTTTTGGCCCGGTCTTTTTTTTCAGTTAATTCCCATCGCACAGGCGCGCCACAAAGGCCGGAAGGTCAAGCCGGCGTTTCCGGCGCAGGCGTTCGGCGGCCAGGATAGCCTGCACGCTGGCCACGCTCTCGTCCACATCCGAGTTTACGATGATGTAGTCGTAGGCTTCCCAATGGCTCATTTCGGAAGCGGCCTTGTCCATGCGGCGGCGCACCACATCGTCGGGATCCTGGGCTCGTTTATGAAGCCTGCGTTCCAGTTCGTCATGCGACGGTGGCAATATGAAGACGCTGACCAGATCGTCGCCTGCGTTATGGGCTAGCTGTTGCGCACCCTGCCAATCAACATCGAACAGAACGTCACGTCCCTCGCTCAAGGCGGCTTCCACGGCCCCTTTCGGCGTGCCGTAGCTATGGTCAAAAACGTGAGCGTGTTCCAGAAACGCTTCGCCATCCACCATTTGCCGGAATTTCGCCTCGGAAACGAACAGATAGTCCTTGCCGTTTTCCTCGCCCGGCCGCGGCGAGCGCGTCGTTGCCGAAATGGAAAGCGACAAATTTTCGTCCCGCTCCAGCAGTGATCGCGAAATCGTCGTCTTGCCCGCGCCCGAGGGCGAGGAAAGAACGAGCATCAGTCCGCGCCGGGACATAACCGGAAGGTTTTCAGCCTCATTTACTTTGCTATTCAACGTTCTGCACCTGCTCGCGCAATTGGTCGATCACCGCCTTCAGGGCCAGCCCCCGTCGGCTCAATTCCAGGTCCGCCGCTTTCGAACACAGCGTGTTGGCTTCGCGGTTAAACTCCTGACACAAGAAATCGAAACGTCGGCCTATGGGTTTGTCTTCGCCCATAAGTCCGCGCGCCGCTTCAAGATGGGCTTTCAATCGATCCAGTTCCTCGCGCGGATCGGCCTTGGTCATCAGCACCGCCGCCTCCTGCGCCAACCGCTCCTCGGAAACAGTCGGGGTATCCTCGATCAGCGCCGAGATTTGCCGGTTCAGGCGTTCGCGGATGGTTTGGGGCTGCATCGCGGTCAGGGCTTCGGCCTCGACACAAAGCTCGGCGACCTCGTCCAACTGCGATGAAAGGATTCCGGCCAGACGCTCGCCTTCCGATTGGCGAGCCGCCAATAGAGATTGCAAGGCCGCGTCCAGACTTTCCAGTATCTCGACATCGAAAGCCGCCTGATCGTCCTCGTCGATGGAATCGTCCGCCGTTTCGATAACCCCGCGAAGGGCGAAAATACCATCCAGACTGGGCGCGCTGGCCCCGGGAATCCGCGCCTGGATTTCCGGCAGCAGGCCGATGACTTCGTCCAAAACGGCCTGATTGACCCGGTAAGCCACTTCCTTTCCGGTTCTCTCGATATTCAGATTTAAGGTAATGCTGCCGCGTTTGAAAATCGCCTGCGCGCGCCGCCGAACGGGCTGATCAAGGTGATCCAATCCACCGGGCATGCGGCAGCGGATATCCAACCCACGTCCGTTGACGCTTTTTACCTCCCAGACCCACGAGCTTACGTCGTTGCGGCCCTGGGCACGTGAAAACCCGGTCATTGAGGAAACGGCCAAGGGACCTCCTACACTTAATTGGGAAGGCCCCGTTATATCCTCGCACTCGCGGTTCAACAACCCGCGACGTATGCGTTTGACCTATTTGCGGCATGAATGATTTCAGAAATTTGATGCAACCGTACGACGGGGTGGCGCTTCAATTCGGCACGGCGGGTCGGCCCCCGTACCACTGAACAGTGTTGTAATGCGCCGTCTCAGGCGTTGTTTCTTTGACGCGGACGACACGCCCCGCCACAGCGGCCTTCCGGCCCACACGCGATACGGCAACGACGACGCATTGCTCATCGGCCTGAACAACGAGAGGCGTAAACGGTCCGACGGTGGTCGGTTGTCCGACCTGGACTTTCTGAGTTTCGTATCTGTCTCCACCAAGGCGGAAATGCACCACGCTGTGTGCCAGACCTTCGCGCCTCGGCCTGATCTCCAAGGGAAGACCGCCCTTGAGGAGGAACCTGAAACCTTCGCAAACGACAATGTTGTCTTGCTGCGGACGACCAGTCGGCCAGCCGCCAAGCGAACGAACAACGGGCAGGAGTTCCTTGCACCGTTCCCCGATTGCTTTTTGATCGGCCCCGACGCCAAGACCGAGAATTTCACTCATCGGCGCTTCGGATTCCGTACCGTCATAATAGTGATGAAACAGGTTGCAGTGATAATTCTGCCAACTCGCCGTTCTCTCGGCTTCCTTGGCCTTTAGTTCGATTTGTTGCTCGGCCGTCAACGGAGGCGGAGGCGGTGGGCCGAAGCGCTTCATCAGTTCCGGAGCGGCAATAACCAGCCATACGGACAACGCCGCGACCAGTGTGCCGACGCAGGAAATTACGAGATTGCGGGCCAGCTTGCCCGGCTTTTTGGACGCCGTAAAACCGTCCTCGGCACCGGGATCCGCATCTTCCTGTAGATCGTCTACTTTCGGTTCATCGTTCATGGATTGAAAAACCAACCTTCAATGTGGCACACAGAGCAAACGCTGAGGAATTGTAGGCAGGGCGTTGTTTGTGTCGTAAGTGCGGATTTCCCCCACTTTCGTAGGGAAATTCCCTAGTCCGCCCACCGCCCCCTACTACATCTTGTTACGCAGACGAGAAGCTGTCAATTTGACGGCAAGTCGGAAAAGCAACGCGGCGGGTGCGCAAAAATGACCAACCAATCCATATTGATCACCGGGGCGTCCAGTGGCATCGGGGCGGCGCTGGCCAAAGAGTACGCGCAACCGGGCGTTTTCTTGGCCCTTACCGGGCGAAATGCGGAACGATTGCAGGCGGTGGGGCGCGAATGCGAGAGCCTGGGCGCGCAGGTCACACTCAAGACCCTGGACATATGCGAGCGCGAAACCGTCGAAAGCTGGATCGGCGAAATCGACGACGCCCATCCCATCGATCTTTTGGTGGCCAACGCGGGAATTTCGTCGGGAACGGCAAGGGCGGACGAGAAGTTCGACAAGGTTCGTGAAATTTTTGCGGTCAATGTGGATGGCGTTCTCAATACCGTCCTTCCGGCGATCCCGCGCATGCAGGCTCGCCGCGCCGGGCAGATCGCGATCATGAGTTCCGTCGCCGGTTTTCGCGGATTGCCCGGAACGTCCGCCTACGCCGCCGGCAAGGCCGCCGTCAAAAGCTGGGGTGAGGGCCTTCGCGGGCAATTGTGGGCCAACGGAATTCGGGTTAGCGTGATTTGTCCGGGCTACGTGGTCAGCGCCATGACCGACACCAACCAATATCCCATGCCCCTTATTATGCCTGCCGATAAGGCGGCGCGGATTATCAGGCGAGGCCTGGAGCGCAACAAATCGCGCATTGCCTTTCCCTGGCCCATGCATTTTCTCGTTTGGCTGATGCAGGTGCTGCCAATTTCGTGGACAGACCCGCTGTTTCGCAAGCTGCCCAAGAATCCCGACTAATCTATTTTTTTTGCTGCTTCCGGATTTTGCGCCAGCGCGCGACGTTGCGGTTGTGCTGCGCCAGGTTGCTGGCGAAAAGGTGACCGCCCGATCCGTCGGCAACGAAGTAAAGCTCTTTCGTTTTCGCCGGATGCAACGCCGCGACCAGTGATTCCCGGCCGGGATTGCAGATCGGCGCGGGTGGCAGCCCCTTGTTCACGTAAGTGTTGTAGGGGGATGGAGTTTTCAGATCGGCCCGCGTCAGCGTTCGGCCCAGATCGCCCTTACCTTCGGTCAACGCGTAAACGACCGTCGGGTCCGACTGCAGGCGCATGCCCCGGGCCAATCGATTGACGAAAACGGCGGCGACGCGGGCGCGCTCGTCCGCCAGCCCCGTTTCCTTCTCGATCATTGAAGCCAGAACCACCGCCTCGAGTTCATTCTTCAAAGGAAGGCCGGGTGCGCGGGCGGGCCAAAGTTCGCGCAGCGTGCGGGTCATGGCTCCGGCCATTCTATCGACGACATCGTTACGGGTATCACCATAGGAAAAATGATACGTCTCCGGAAGCAGTTCCCCCTCGCCCGGAGGCTGCGCGATATCCCCGCTCAATCCGTCCAGCGCCGTCAGAAGTTTTACGATCTTGGCAGCCGTCATTCCCTCGACGACGGTAAAACGCCGGACAACGGTTTTCCCGCTGTTCAGGAGTTCCAAAACCTCGCGCATGCTGATCGCCACCGGGAACGCGTACTCGCCGGCCTGCAAGCCCTTGTCAGCTTTGATCAAGCGTGCGCCCAGGCGAAATATGATGGGATTGGCGACAACGCCGGCCTCGGTTAAACGCCCGGCAATGGCTGCCAGCCCTTTACCCTTTGGAATGACGATTGTGACCGGGGCCGCCAGCGGGCCGGGCCGCGTGAACTGGGCATGACCCCAAACGTAGACGCCACCCGCCGCGATAGCTGAAAGGACGAGTAGCGCAACGAGACTAAGGAAGACCCGGCGCATCGCGCCTTACGAAAAAGCTTTGAACACGAGCGACGCGTTGGTGCCACCAAACCCGAACGAGTTGGACAGGATGGCTCGAATTTCCCGCTCCCTGGCCTTGTGCGGCACCAGATCGATGCCAACGCAACTGTCCGAAGGATTGTCGAGGTTCAGCGTCGGCGGCGCGATGCCTTCGTTCATTGCCATGATCGAGAAAATGGCCTCGACCGCACCGGCGGCGCCCAGGCAATGGCCGACGGCAGATTTGGTCGATGACATGGACAGCTTGCCCGCCGCATCGCCAAACAGCCGCTTGACGGCGCCGAACTCGATTTCGTCACCCAGCGGCGTCGAAGTGCCGTGCGCGTTGACGTAATCGATATCTTCGGGGTTGAGACCGGCCCGGTTTACCGCTGCGGTCATGGAGCGGAACGCGCCGTTTCCGTCTTCGGCAGGGGCCGTAATATGGTTGGCGTCGCCGGACATGCCGTAGCCGACAATCTCGCCGTAAATTTTGGCGCCACGCTTCTTGGCGTGCTCCAGCTCTTCCAGAACGACGATGCCTGAGCCGTCGCCCATAACGAAACCGTCACGGTCACGGTCCCACGGGCGCGAAGCCCGCGCCGGTTCATCGTTGTATCCGGTTGAAAGGGCGTTGGCGCGGGCGAACCCGGCCATGCCGAGCCGGCAAATCGCCGCTTCCGCGCCACCGGCAATCATCACATCGGCATCGTCCCACATAATCAGACGGGCGGCGTCACCGATGGCGTGTGCGCCGGTTGAGCACGCGGTCACCACCGCGTGGTTCGGTCCCTTGAAGCCGTACTTGATGGAAACGTGGCCCGAAACAAGATTAATCAGGCTGGCCGGAATGAAAAACGGGCTGAGGCGGCGAATGTTTGTATCCACCGTCACCGCGCCCTTGGCAATTTCGGCAAGGCCGCCGATGCCCGAACCGATCATCACGCCGGTACGGCACTTTTGTTCGTCCGTCTCCGGCTGCCAGCCGGAATCTTCAACCGCCTGGGTCGCCGCCGTCATCCCGTACAGGATGAACGTATCGACCCGTCTGGCATCCTTGGGCGCCAGCCAGTCATCGGCATGAAACAAGCCGTCGGCGGTATCGCCCTCCGGCACCTGACCGCCAATTTTCGCGGTAATATCCGAGACATCGAAGCTTTCGATCGTCCGAATGCCGGACCCGCCCGCAATCAGGCGTTCCCAACAGGGTTTGACTCCGCATCCCAAGGATGTCAGGAGCCCCATACCAGTGACAACGACACGTTTCATGATGGCTGATGATCCGTTGCGACGGGGATCACCGCGGCACTCGAGCTACGAGGGCGGGTCCCCTTTCCGACCAAAACGAAATTTAAGAATCCTGGGACCCGATAAAATCGATAGCGTCCTTGACGGTGAGAATTTTCTCAGCCGCGTCGTCAGGAATTTCGCAGTTGAATTCCTCTTCGAACGCCATCACAAGCTCAACGGTATCCAGGCTGTCGGCGCCGAGATCATCAATGAAGCTGGCATTGTCCGACACTTTGGACTCATCCACGCCGAGATGCTCCACGACGATTTTTTTTACGCGATCAGCAACTTCACTCATCGTTAATTTCCTTAATTCTTTCTAGGCTCAAAACAAATGAACCGGACGCTTTCCGCCAGATTCAACACAAATTTCACACACACTCCGTATCGGCCAAACGGGCACCGATTTCGCCCTCTGGTAACACACTTTTCGGGCCTTGGCCAGCGCCCAAAAAGCCTTAGATCATCGCCATTCCACCATTCACGTGGATGGTCTGCCCGGTGACATAAGCGGCTTCGTCACTGGCCAGGAACGCCACCGATGCAGCCACGTCGTCGGACGTTCCCAAACGCCCGCCGGGAATTCCGGCGATCAGGCGGTCTTTTTGTTCGTCCGAAAGGGCGTCGGTCATGGGCGTGGCAATAAAGCCCGGCGCCACGCAATTGACGGTGATGCCCCGCGCGGCCACTTCCTGGGCCAGCGATTTGGACATGGCGATCATGCCGCCCTTGGAAGCCGCGTAATTGACCTGTCCGGCATTGCCGGTGACGCCGACGATGGAAGCGATGCCGACAACGCGCCCGAAACGCTGCTTCATCATCGGGCGCATGCAGGCCCGCGCCAGCCGGAACGCCGCCGTCAGGTTGACGTCAATGACCAGTTGCCAGTCCTCGTCCTTCATGCGCATGGCCAGGTTATCGCGCGTCAGTCCGGCATTGTTGACCAGAATGTCGATGCGCTCCATGGCCTCCACGGCCTTTTTCACCAGTTCGGCCGGAGCCTCCGGATCGCTCAGGTTGGCCTCCAATACATGAACGCGCTCGCCCAGTTCGGCAGCCAGCTTGTCCATGCCTTCGCGGTTCATATCGGTCAACGCAACGACCGCGCCCTGGCTGTGCAGCAGGCGCGCAATGGCCCCGCCAATGCCGCCGGCGGCCCCGGTGATCAACGCGCATTTACCCGTAAAATCCATCATTTGCTATTTTCCCTTCAAAGGGTCTTCACAAGTTCTTCGATGCCTTCCGGCGTTCCAACGGCGATGCCGGTGAGTTCGCGATCAATGCGCCGGGCCAATCCCGTCAACACCTTGCCCGCGCCGACTTCAACCAGCGTATCGACGCCGCGTTCCTTCATGGCCAGAACGCATTCGCGCCAGCGCACGGTGGCCGTCACCTGACGCACCAGAAGGTCGCGAATTGCCTCGGGGTCCTGGGCCGGTTCAGCCGTTACGTTGGCCACCACCGGCACCACCGGGGCATTCATTTGCACCGCGGCCAGAGCGTCACGCATGACGTCCGCCGCCGGAGCCAGCAATGAACTGTGGAACGGCGCGCTGACCGGCAGCATGACGCATTTGCGCGCCCCGCGCTCTCCGGCAAGCTCAACCGCCTTTTCCACAGCGGCCTTCGCCCCGCTGAGCACCACCTGTCCCGGCGCGTTGTCGTTGGCGGTTTCGCACACACCAACGCTCGAAGCCTCTTCGGCGACCGCTGCCGCAGCTTCCAGATCGAGCCCCAGCAAGGCCGCCATCGCGCCCTCGCCCACCGGCACCGCTTCCTGCATGGCCTTGCCCCGCGTCTTCAACAGACGCGCCGCATCGGCAATGCTGAACGTGCCTGCCGCCGCCAGCGCCGAATATTCACCCAGCGAATGACCGGCAACGAAGGAACACGCCTTGGCCAGATCGACACCGCCTTCGGTGCGCAGCACCTGCATCACCGCAAGACTGACAGCCATCAACGCCGGTTGGGCGTTTTCGGTCAACGTCAGTTCTTCAAGCGGGCCCTCGAACATCAGATGGCTGAGATTTTGCCCCAGGGCGTCGTCAACCTCCTGGAACAACTCCTTGGCCGCCGGGAATGCCCCGGCCAGTTCCCGGCCCATTCCGACCGCCTGCGACCCCTGCCCCGGAAAAACAAACGCGCGTGTCATGTCATGTACTCTCCATTGCGACGAATTCGCGCCCACTGATAACGGTTATCCCCGCCGTGTTCAAGCGCGCGGACCGGCGACCGGGCGGGAATGCGGCGGGGCGGGGCGCTTTCTATATAAGAAAGGCCGGGCTCCGCCCGGACCCGCAAAGGGCCTCGGCCCTTTGAACCCGTGAACTTTGGAGTGGTCCCGGTCGAAAATGACGATATTTCGGCCACTGCAATTTCCGCCTATTTCCCCCTAACCAATTGAACCTATGCAACAATTCGCCCTAATCCGACCGCCGCTCCCGGCGATTTATCGTCAATCGTCGTCATAAATCGTCATTTTGCCGTTTTATCCTTTGTTTTCAACATCATCCCGAGTCACGACAGCCGAACTTGCATAAACACAAAAACGGATTATTACCCTATTTCATGCATACAGTCAAGAACAATCCGGCAACACTCCCGCGTTTGTGAGCACGAAAACCAAAAACCCCTTCTCTGTGTTCTCTGTGTTCTCTGTGTTCTCTGTGTTCTCTGTGGTTAATCTTTCCTTCCCTGCAAAACAGCCCGACGATTTTTCCGGCGTCAGACGTTCAGGTTCACCACAGAGAACACAGAGGTTTCTCAGAAAAGTGAAAAGCGTTTGCGAGTGGTACTAAGGCGTGTATCGTTCTGGAGGGGAGAAATTATTGGGGCCGGGAATTGGTAAACTGTCACCGTAATTCCTTACTAATTTATTATTGGGATCAAAGGGCCTCGGCCCTTTGCAGAATTGCGGTGGCAGTGCACCTAATTTCGGGAACACCTTACATAGTCCCCTGAGATCAACCGCCTGCAATTACGGTGACAGTTTACTTTTTACCTTTCCGTCGGTGTGTGGTATAAACCGTCATGTCCAGATTGGCCCGCATTGTCATCCCCGGCTTTCCCCATCACGTTACCCAGCGTGGCAATCGCCGCGAGACCGTTTTTTTTGAGGATGACGACTATCTTTATTACATGGAGCTGCTTGGCGCGGCGGCTAAGAATGCGGGAACGAAGGTCTGGGCTTATTGCCTGATGCCCAATCACGTTCATCTCATCATGGTTCCGAGCCATACGGATGGCCTGCGGGCAACTCTGGCCGACGCGCATCGACGCTACACACGGCATATTAACGCACGGAAAAAATGGACGGGGCACCTGTGGCAGGGGCGGTTCGGTTCGGTGGTGATGGACGAGGGCCATCTGGCGGGAGCGGTGCGTTATGTCTCTCTCAATCCCGTCCGCGCGCGGCTCGTGACAAGGGCCGCCGACTGGCAGTGGTCCAGCGTGGGCGCGCATCTGTCGGGCAAAAACGATGGGGTGGTGTCCGTCAAGCCGCTGCTAAAACGGTTTCCGGACTTTGCGGC
>Ga0233431_1000932_pt1 | contig 56381 bp, 57 predicted proteins | sample SI_118_April2016_FD_179867 | JGI IMG/M metagenome (GOLD analysis project Ga0233431, IMG submission 179867) | Seawater microbial communities from Saanich Inlet, British Columbia, Canada - SI_118_April2016_200_MG | ecosystem: Environmental > Aquatic > Marine > Inlet | place: Canada: British...
TGTTGTTTTTTTATTCGCCCGACTTTGCGGGGCTTTGGGTCCTCCATATGTTAAATATTTTCCCTTGCCTATAAATTGTTAACGATTGTGTAAATATCACCAGCGCCCATCACAAGAACAACATCTTCATCCTTGATAAGCTCTTTGGCTTTTGTGGTTGCCTCACTTAAGTCCTTGGCAAACACAACCGTCTTGTTGACATCTTGTTCTTGTATTTTGTCTACCAAGTCCTGTGAACTGACCTTTATATCTTCTTCCCGACCAGCCACATCATAAATCTCTGGCAAAATTGTCACATCTGACATTTTGAAACTGGCAACAAACTCATCAAACAACTTTTTGGTTCTATCTTTTTGATGAGGTTGAAAAACTGTCACAATCCTACGACCAGGAAAAAATTCTCTGGCGCCCTTGATAGTGCTTTCAACCGCAGTTGGGTGATGAGCATAATCTGAGACCACTGTGTATGGATCGCTTTTGATAAGTTCAAACCTTCGCCAAATCCCCTTGAACGATCGAATAGATTCACGAATCTGACCAACAGGTATATTCAGACTCAAAGCATACGCAACGGCAGCTAGAGCATTATAAATATTAAAATCACCTGGAACATTAAGTTCAAAGTCGCCCAAATCTTGGCCGTAATATACAACGTTAAAAACTTGTTTGCCTGGCAACTTCCTAATATTTTGCGCCCACACATCTGAACCATGAATTAAACCAAATTTTACTGTCTTGCACTTTGGTAAATTTAGATCTCTAATATTCACATCATCACTGTTCAAGATCAGGAGATCGTCATCATTGCGAAGACCATTGATATATTGTTGAAAAGTTTGCTTGATGTGATTTAAATCTTTGTAATAGTCCAAATGATCCTCTTCGATATTTGTCAAAACTATTGTCTTTGGTTGCAGTAGCAACATGTGTGCTCTATATTCACAAGCCTCAACAAGAAATAGGCCACTTGTCCCACAGTGAAAATTACGATCCAACCTTTCATGACAAGACCCAAGGATTACCATGGGATCATGCTCTGTCCCAAGCAAGCAGCTGGCCATCATTGCAGTTGTCGTTGATTTACCATTTGTACCTGACACAGCAACGGTGTTGTGTTCACGGCTAAGATCACCAAGCACTTCGAAGTAGCTTTTCTGTGGAAGGTTTAGTTCTTTGGCACGAAGCCTTTCAACATTTTCTGGTGGCACGGCGGAAGAGTACACGAACAAATCAGCAGAATAATTTAGGTTTTCTGGTTTTTGTTCATAATAAATTTTAACGCCAAGCTTTTCTAAATCTTCAGTTATCTCTGACTTGTGGGCATCTGAACCTATAACCTCCACTCCTTTGCAAACAAAATATCGAGCCAAGGCTGAAACGCCAATGCCCCCGATTCCTGACATAAAGACTTTGGAAATTTTAGTGAAATCCATATATCTCTAGTTTAGCTTAATTTTAGTATTATTTCAAATAAAATATAACGTCTGCTTCCCAGACGCCAGGTGCTTTTTGTCACCAAAAAGTACCCACCTGCCTGCCGGTAGGCAGGAAAAGTGCTGGGGGCTCAAAATGCAAACATTGATTTGCACTCGTGGGACAAAAACCAGCAATTTCGCCCCCAGACCCCGAGTTATGCCAATTTATTACCACTGATAATTGCTCAACGTTGTGGAGTTTAAAGAAAAACATTGAATTACTTTAGAAGTAGCAAACAAAAACATCAAATAAAAAAGCAGCTCTTGTGAGACAAGTGCTGCCCTTGACGGCCTACTTGAGATAAGCCTCTATCTTTCGTTTTTCTTCCCTGGCCAATTTCATCAGGTGCAGATGATACGTCTGCATAGACGCAATGACTGGCAGGTACTTGTAGGCCTCACTGTCACACGAAGTGTGCAGATCGCCTTGAAGAACCAGCTTGGCCCTGACTTGTTCGAAGTCTTTTTGCAAACTCACAGCTTCGTTCATCCAGATGTTCCAAGCCGCGACAACCACTCCAGCTTCTCGAGCTGGATCTAGTCCATCTTCATGCTGGCATGAATGCGCCAGCGCGGGATTGGTGGATTGCTCCAATAACTTGTTGGCCATAAGAACCTTGCCCAGTCCAACGAGCATTGATTCAAACCGGAGAGTCAGACACTCTGTGGCCACAGAAGGTGGTTTATCACCTCCCGTATCCACGCACAGCTGAGAAACAGCCTTTCGTTCCTTGGGTTGAACAACCATAGGGACGAGTGCTTTTTCTGCTACCAAAGCATGTTCTTCAACATGGTCCGGAAGAATTGGTTTCTCATACGTATACGTTTCGAAACCTTCCGGAACGACCGGAACATCTTCAGCCGGTTTATCCCAGCCCTTTACTGGCCCGAACGGATCCTGGTCTGTCTCTTCAACAATTGCTCGAGCAGACTGAACTGGAGAATCCATCCAGACCACTCCCACGGGCAGAACCATGACCAGAGCGAAGAGAAGAACAAGGTTGATCAGCCACATACCACTAGCGTTGTTGCTTGTGGCTGACGCCATCATACGCTGAGCCCTTGCATTTCGAACAGGTGAAGAACGTCGTCTACTTTTCATAGTACCTCCTAGTACAGTTTCACAACAATAGACTGATCAACTTACACTAAATCATGGTATTTGTCAACACAAAAAAGACCCAACAGGTCTTTTTTTTATCTAAATATAGTTATTTCTTGGCTACTGTAATGATATTTTGCCCATGCATCCAACCTACATCTTTGCCCTTCCTTGAATAAAAGTTTTTACTCACATCAAATCCTTCAAGTAACTTCTCAATATCCCCCTTGGTAAACGCATAATAGAAAAGAGGAACTGTATTCACATTACCTCGCCATTTGGTAATGACATTTTTTGTGAATTTCAGTTTTCTAAAATTAATTTTCCAGATTGACTTCTTGCTTTTGAAATTCCACATACTCCAATTGGACAATAGCAATAGACCACCAGGTTTGAGGACCTTGTAAACATTCTCAATAAATTTCTGTTGAAATTTTTTGGGTATATGATTCAACACTGAAACGCATAACACAACATCAAAGCTGTTTTCAGGTAAGCTTAAATTAAGGGCATCCTGAACTTCAAACTTTTTGTCTGGATAATTCTTGGTAGCACAATCAATTAACCCCTGACTATAGTCAGTACCCAAATAATCAATCTTCTTGGTCTTCAGTAAATCAACCAATCGACCATTACCACACCCCAGGTCCAAAACCTTGTCCCCATCATTAACGTAGTCCTGAAAGACTTGAAGGTCTGGCCAGACATAGTTACGAGAAAACGAAAACTGTTCAGCTATTTTGTCATAACTGGACTTATTTAATTTGACTAACTTGTGAGTTGTATTTTTGGCCATTTTCGGATATGATATTTAAGTAAAACTAAAGTAAAAACAAACTTATGAGATCAAAAAAATCTGTATTTATTTTTTTATGTACCTGTATTATGGCATTTTTTCCACTTTTGGCAAGTGCTGGAGTACATTCAGGTAAAATATTCCTACAAGTTGAACAGAATGGTGAAGCTTGGTATGTCTATCCCCCAACCAATCACAAATACTACCTTGGACGACCTGATGATGCTTTCAGTATAATGAGAAACCTAGGTCTGGGAATTTCTAATGCAAATTTGGATCAAATACCGATTGGAACTATTGATACAGCAAATACAGATAGTGACCTCGACGGACTCAGCAACGACCTTGAAACTGCAATAGGAACTGATCCATACAATCCGGACACGGACAATGATGATTTCCCTGACAAGACTGAGATTGACTCATGGAATGACCCAAAGGGAGCTGGGAGTCTTCAAACAAATAATGCTTTAATTAACAACCTAAGGGGTCGTATTCTTTTGCAAGTAGAAAAAAATGGTGAAGCTTGGTACTTGAACCCGGACAATAGCAAACGTTATTACCTTGGTAGACCAAATGACGCGTTTGCAATAATGAGATCTCTTGGGGTTGGTATCACTGATGCTAATCTGGCTGCTATTGATGAGAACTATGTAAAAGTAGCAGACAACAGTAATGATTTTTTCAGCTATACATCCCCTGGCAGTTGGACCAAAACGGATGTAACGGAAGATGGCCAAACATATGGAGGAATACCTGTGACACAAGTCTGGGAAATGAAACCTTCATCAGACACAGGGGAAATGTACTTATACTTCCTAGAAAGTCCCAAAAGAGACTACACACTTGGAGACTTTTCCAGATATGAAGCCAATTATGAACGTAAACTTTATGAAAAAGATGGACTTAAAGGTGTAAAACCATTCAAGAAACAAAAGTTTGAGTATACAGATGAGCATCAACTAACAAAAGAGCTTACTGTCAACAAGGGAGCTACATTATTTGCTGACATAATGCTAAACACAAAACAGTTTATTTCTCTCTACATGCACGCTTATAACGAAGCAAATGTTGCGAGTTACGAAAAGATATTCGAAAGTGTATTTAATGACATTCAAATCAAATAATGGAAAAAGATAATCTAAATATTGAACTCTTAAACGACTTAGCAAACCTAAAGGTAAAAAACTCAAACCGGCTAAACAAAGCCAAGCGACGTTTTGCTAACAAGTACAAGATCGGCATGATCTCAAATGCTGATCTTTTACGGTTGTACAAAAAGCAACTAAAGAAGAAACTACTCAAGCCAGATCAAAGTTTGGAAAATTTTTTACAAAAAAGAAAGATCCGCACCCTCTCTGGAGTTGCGCCAATTGCGGTTTTGACAAAGCACTACCCTTGCCCAGGCAAGTGTGCCTACTGCCCAGACGAAAAAGGTATGCCAAAGAGTTATCTTTCAAATGAACCGGCAGTAATGAGAGCAGTAATGACAAAGTTTGACCCTCACACACAAGTAAAAGTAAGAATCCGAGCCCTGACTGACAATGGTCATTCAACTGACAAGATTGAACTGATCATAATGGGTGGGACTTGGTCATACTTCCCTCGTCAATACCAAAACTGGTTTGTGAAGAGATGTTTTGATGCTTGTAATGGACGAAACGCAAAGAACTTGGACCAAGCACAAAAGTGGAATGAAAAAGCCAAACATAGGATTGTGGCTATGACATTGGAAACCAGACCTGACTATATTGACGAAGAAGAAGTCAGGTATTGGCGAAAACTTGGAGCTACAAAGGTTGAACTTGGTGTTCAATCATTGAGTGACAAAGTTTTGAGTCAAAACAAACGAGGGCATGGCACAAAGGCTACTATCCAGGCTACAAAACTGTTCAAGCAAGCTGGATTCAAGATTGCTTATCACATGATGCCAAACCTACCTGGATCAACTCCAGCCAATGATTTCAAAGATTTCAAAACTTTATTTGATCGACCAGAATACCAACCTGATTTTTTAAAAATTTATCCTACGGTTGTTACAAAAAACTCACTCTTGTTCAAATGGTGGCAACAGGGCAAATATAAACCATACTCAGACAAAAAGCTGTTCGCTCTTTTGCTAAAAATAAAACAGATTATACCGGACAGAGTTCGTATTATTCGGTTGATTAGGGACATCCCACTGGAAAGCATAGAGGCGGGCAACCTCATATCAAACCTGAGAGAGTCTTTGCAAAAAGAACTACAAAGACTTGACAAAAAATGTAAATGCATCCGTTGTCGTGAAGCCAGAGCTGATTTGGTGGGAATCAATCAAACAAAGTTGTACACAACAAAGTATAAAGCTAGTGAGGCGACTGAATACTTTTTTCAATACACATCAAAGGATAAGCAAAAACTGTTCGCTTTTCTGCGGATGAGATTGCCAGAAAAAGATGAGAAAAACTTTATTCCAGAGATACAGAACTGCGCGATGATGAGAGAAGTTCATACTTACGGTAAATTGGTCCCAATAGCAAAGACAAAGGGATCAAAGAAGGAAATACAACATCAAGGATTTGGAACCCGACTGACTCACGAGGCTGAAGATATTGCTCGCAAAAATGGATTTACCAAAATGGCAGTAATTTCAGGCGTTGGAGTAAGAGGCTTCTATCGAAAGCTTGGCTACAAGCTGGTTGGAACATACATGGTCAAGGACCTATAGAGGGGTCTTGGCTTTTTGCTATTTTTTCGATAAAATGAGTCTATATATAAATTAAATAACATCACAATATGAAGGTCTACTCTGGGAACAGCTACCGCAAGAACCGAAGCTACTACAAAAAACCTTTTCACAAGACAAGAGGTTTTTATTTTTTAATAATTATTGTGCTTGCAATCATGGCCTTTGTTTATTTCTCAATAAGAAACACTGAGAATAACCAAAATACTAACCCTAAGTTTACCGATCAAGACACTTTACCCATTACCATGGCAAAGGTAACAGATATCTCCGGTGACCTAGAAGTCAAAGTACCTGAGCAAGACTGGGAGAAGGTTTCTAACAATTTTCAAGTAGAACAAGGAAGCCAGGTCAGAACTACGGCCGGATCCCGAGCAATCATTGAGCTGCCGGACAAAAGTCTTGTTAGACTAGATGAAAATACGGAAATAAAGATTGAACAGATGGGTATGGCTGACATCATTATTGAACAAGTATTAGGGACTGCATATCATCGAGTAAATGATGAATCTACAGCAATTTACAGAGTCAAAAATGGCAATGTAGAAATAACTGCACTTGGCACTGCCTTTAATGTACTAACAACTTCAAACCTGACCTATCTGACGGTAATTGAGAGCAGAACAAAAGTAAAAATCTACCAAGATGATAGCATTGTCAACATGAGAACAATTGACGCCGGCACAAAAGCGTTGATAAACCCAAGCAAGGACCTGGAAGACATGATTGAAACTGAAACCGTCTCCACCTCTGACTTGCTAGAGAAAGACTGGTACTCTTGGAACCTGGAAAAAGACCGAGAGCACGAGTTTTATCTAGGACTTTTTGAAGAAGCTGTAAAGCTAGTAATTACAGAACCAAGTGAGTCTGACCTAACAACTGATGAGGAAAAAATAACTATAAAAGGTGCAACAGATCCAGATGCTGAGATCTTTATGTCTGGCAAGGAAATAGATAATAACAATGGCAGCTTTGAAACTGAATATTTATTAGGCTCCGGTGAAAATGAAATTGAGATAACTGTAAAAGTGGGCAAGAATCAAAACAAGAAAACCATCACAGTAAATTCAACCAAACAAAAAGAGGTTATCACTTTGTCAGGGACCTCTGATGGCAGCACAGTAGACCTAAGCTGGACAACTGAAAACTTGGATGAGTACAAAGAATTAAAAGTCTTGAAATCAAATGCTGAAAGTCCTACTTATCCAAACTCTCCTTATCACACGCTAGACAATGACGACACAAAGGACATGTGGGCAAACCTTGAAGATGGAACTTACCATTTCCGAGTTTGTGCTTTTACAAAAGAAGATAAATGTGAATTTTATAGCAATGATTTTTCTGCCACCATTGGTGAATCTGACACAGTCTCAGGAGAGATTCAATTGAATACTAAAATTGAAGCGGACAATGTTAATTTAACCTGGACAATAAGTAACGACCTGAACCCCGATGATGGGTTCAAAACAATCATTTCGCAAACAGCTAACCCTGTGTATCCGGGCAACTCTTATCATTCTCTGACAAGTAACTCAAGAAATGATACTTGGAAAAAACTTGAACCGGGAACTTATCACTTCAGAATCTGTCTACTGCAAAGTGGCTCATGTGTTAAATACAGTAACGATAAAACTGCAACTGTAACTGAAGCAAGTTCTGCTGGTAATATTTCCCTGTCTGGTTCAGCTGTAGGTAATAGAGTAAACCTAAGCTGGATAAATGATGGAACCGAAATTAATAAAGGATTTAAATCTATAATGAACACTAACCCTGGAGCAAAACTTCCCGGTGAGGATCATCACTTGATCACCTCTTCTAGCGCAACCACTGACAGCTGGACAAACCTGGAGCAAGGAACAACCTATTACTTCCGTGTTTGCCAGAATCTTGGTAGTACTTGCGGTGTATATAGTAATGAAATTTCAGTAGCTATTGAATAAACTATGAGATACAGTCTAAAACTTGGGAAATTAATAATATTCAATACCACCTAAGTTGGGGCTGTACTTTTATTAAAATAAAACATTACTTTATGCAATTAGAAAATATCAAAAATCAAGATCCTCAAATTGCTGAGGCTATCAAAAAGGAACTTATTAGACAACAACACGTTATAGAGTTAATTCCCTCTGAGAATTTTGTATCTCGAGCAGTACTCGAAGCCCTTGGTACAGTTCTAACCAATAAATACTCTGAAGGTTACCCAGGCAACCGTTACTATGGAGGAACTGAAAACGTGGACATCATTGAACAGTTAGCGATTGACAGGGCAAAGGAGCTTTTTCAGGCTGAACATGCTAATGTTCAACCACTATCAGGCGCTCCGGCCAACATTGCTGCTTATTTTGCGATACTAAAGCCTGGAGACACAATATTGGGAATGGACTTATCCCATGGAGGCCATTTAACCCATGGTCATCCAGTGACATCAATGTCAAAGGTCTTTAATTTTGTAAGATACAAAACTGACCCAGAGTCAGGCTTGATTGATTATGACAACTTGAGAGAAATGGCAATTGAACACAAACCACAGTTAATTTTGGTAGGATACTCTGCCTATTCAAGAGAGATTGACTACAAGAAGGTCAAAGAGATAGCCGAGGAAGTAGGAGCTCTAACAATGGCTGACATTGCTCACATTGCTGGACTAATTGCCGCTGGCAAGATGAACAACCCAGTTCCAATCTTTGACGTTGCAACAACAACAACTCACAAAACACTTAGAGGTCCAAGAGGTGGTATGATCATGTGCAAAGCTGAACATGCCAAGAAGGTTGATAAAGCTGTATTCCCAGGACTCCAAGGCGGTCCGCATGAACACAACATTGCTGCCAAAGCTATTGCTTTTGGTGAAGCACTAAAACCAGAGTTTCAGACTTATGCTGAACAAGTTATGCTAAATGCCAAGGCACTTGAAGAAACACTAAAAAAACATGACTTCAAAATAATGTTTAAAACAACAGAGAACCATCTTTTGCTAATTGACGTTTCCAACAAGAATATTTCTGGTAAACAAGCTCAAGAAGTTTTAGATGAGATAGGTATCACTTGTAACAAGAACATGATCCCAGACGACCCGCGAAGTCCAATGGACCCATCTGGCATTAGAGTTGGAACTCCAGCCATGACAAGCAGAGGGTTTACAGAGGAAGACTTTGTTGAAGTTGGAGAAATAATGAACTCTGTTTTGGACAACCCAAGTGATGAATCTGTAAAGTCTCAAGCCAAAGAGAAAGTCTTGTCACTTACTGACAAACATCCACTTTACCCTGAATTAACTTATTAATCACATGAGCAAAGATAAAATTATTAACGGCAAATACCTTAGCCAAACGTTTACTCAAAAAGTAAAAGAAAATTTACGTGAAATGGACCAAAAACCAAGCCTAGCTATCGTTTTGCTTGGCGATGATCCAAGCTCACATCTTTACGTAAAATTAAAAGACCGAGCTTGCGATGACTGTGACATTGATTTCCATAAATATCTTTTCGAAGATAACTCAAATACTAATGATGTTATTGCAACTATTGATTTTCTAAACAAAGATCCGGAAGTTGATGGCATACTTGTGCAACTACCATTACCAGAACAGTATGACACTGACAAAATCATTAGTGCTATTGATTATCGCAAAGACATAGATGGCTTTCATCCAACTAACCGAGAGAAGATGACCAAGTGCGAGTATACAATGTTGCCACCGTTGCCGGCTGGAATTATCGAGATGGTCAAAGCTACTGACGAAGAAATCAAGAACAAGAGAGTGACTATTCTATGTAACCACAAGATTTTTGGAGACCCATTCAAGTGCGAGTGGGGCAAGGATAATGATGTACAAGTTGTAACTACTGAAGATGAAGGCTGGAAGACGTTTGTGGCTGCGGCTGACGTACTAGTTGTTTCTGTTGGACTCCCCTTCTTCATTACCAAAGACATGATCAAGGAAGACTGCATCATTATTGATGTAGGAATCAATAAATTAGATGATGGAGAGGTTGTAGGAGATGTAAATATAGCGGATGTCGCCAAGAAAGTGAAATTTATTTCTCCAGTACCAGGAGGTGTAGGCCCAATGACGATAGCAATGCTACTAACTAACCTAGTTAAGCTAAAACAAACAAAATCAAGCTAAATTAGACACATTACTAGGTATTCTTACCTTATGCACATAATGTCCCCGCCAAAAGATTTGGCGGGGTTGTGATATTCTGACTGATACTATAAAATAAACTTGATAACCCCATAAACAAATGGCAGAGCAAATGATAAACAAACTTCCGCCACAGAACCTCGAAGCAGAGCAATCTCTACTTGGAGCGCTTATTATTGATAAAACTTCTTTTGATAAAATCGGTGATATTTTGCACCCCGATGATTTCTACAAAGATGCTCATCGTTTTGTTTATGAGGCCATGCTCTCACTTTACTCAAAGCAAGAACCGATTGATTTACTGACAATCTCTAATCTTTTGGAGGAAAAGAACTTGATGGAAAAAATTGGAGGAAGAAGTTACTTGGCAAACTTGTCACAAGCTGTACCGACATCAAGTCACGTAGTAAAATACGCAAACATTATAAAAAAGAAAGCTACACTAAGGAGACTACAGAATGTAGCAATGGAGATTTCTGAAATTGCAGGAAACGAGGAAGAAGATATTGATAAATTACTAGACGAATCAGAACAGCGAATCTTCAGCGTGTCTCAAAGATTTTTGCAACAAACATTTACACCGATCCATAGTATCCTAGGTGATACATTTGATAGAATTGATGATTTGCATAAACATGCAGGTCAGTTACGTGGACTACCAACAGGTTTCAAAGACTTGGATAACCTATTGGCCGGTTTCCAGAAATCTGATTTGATTATCTTGGCGGCTAGACCGTCAGTTGGTAAAACATCATTCATTTTGGACATTGTTAGACATATTGGTGTCAAAGCCAAAATCCCAGTTGGTGTTTTCAGTTTGGAGATGTCAAAGGAGCAGCTGGTAGACAGACTGCTCTGTGCTGAAGCTGATGTAGATCTATGGAAAATGAGAACTGGTCGACTATCTGACCGTGAAGATGATGATGATTTTCCGCGTATCGGTCACGCCATGGGACTTCTGTCTGAAGCGCCAATCTTTATCGACGACACTGCAAATTTGAATATTATGGAGATCAGAACAAAGGCTCGAAGATTGAAGTCTGAACATGGGCTTGGTTTGATTGTAATTGACTACTTGCAGCTAATGGAAGCCAGAGCTGGTGCGGAGAGTCGTGTACAGGCTGTAGCTGAAATCACAAGAGCCTTGAAAGGTATCGCTCGTGAATTGGATATTCCCGTTGTAGCGCTATCCCAGCTGTCTCGTGCAGTGGAAATGAACAAACCGGCTATTCCAAAGCTTGCTAACTTGCGTGAATCTGGTTCTATTGAGCAGGATGCTGATGTAGTTATGTTTATTTACCGCAAAGCAGTTGACAGAAACTATCGAGAAGACGAGCTAACAGCCCAAGAAAAACACTTGGCCGAATTGCACATCGCGAAACACAGAAATGGTCCAACCGGTTTAATTAAACTGTTCTTCGAAGGGTCAAAGGCAAGTTTCCGAAGCTTGGACCAAAAGTTTGCAGAAGAACTACCAGAATAATTAACATCAGGAATCAATACATAAAAATAAATATTCAAAATTTATGTTCGACAAACTAAAAATGCTCAAACAGGCAAAGGAGATGCAAAGCAAGATGGCTGAAATAATAATTGAGCACGAAGAAAAAGGAATCTTGGTAAAGATTAATGGCAAACAGGACGTTTTGGCAATTGAGATCCAAGATGAAAATCTACTAACAAACAAAGACAACTTGGAATACGCATTGAAGGAAGTTCTAAATAACGGAATCAAAAAAGCTCAACGTGAAGCAGCAATGCAAATGCAAGGAGCAATGGGTGGGCTTTTTTAGTAGCACTAATCCCAGGCATCAAAAAAAATCACAATGCCGAACTATCCTGAAAAAATAAAAAACTTAATCGACTCATTCAGTCAGCTACCAGGAATTGGTAGAAAAACGGCTGAAAGGTTTGTTTTTTATTTAATAAAACAACCAAAAGAACAGTTACACAAGTTTGCAACTGATCTATATGAAATACACAAGCATAATTTCACATGTCCAGAGTGTTTTAACTTTTCTCAAAGCGAAGGTGAGTGTACAATATGTAAAGACGAGAAGAGAGACAGACAAACAATCTGCGTTGTTGAGCAATTTCAGGACTTGAACATGCTTGAGTCTACCAATGAGTTCAATGGCCTATATCATGTTCTAGGAGGTAAAATAGACCCACCAGAAGGCGTTACACCCGACACACTAACCATTGACTCACTGATTAGAAGAATTCAGCAGAAAAGTATCCAGGAAATTATTTTGGCAATGAACCCTGACATTCAGGGTGAAGGTACTATCATTTATTTAAAAAATATTTTAAGACCACTAAACGTAAAGATCACTCTACTAGCGAGAGGTTTACCAATGGGTTCAAACATCGAATATGCTGATGAAGTAACTCTAAGTAACGCAATCAAAGGTAGGAGGGAGATTAACTAAAAATATGTCTATGGAGATGCCTCCTCAAGGAGAGGACCTATCAACTTACATTCAAAAGTATTTGGGTGCTGAGAATCAAGAAGGTATTAAAGTCATAAGTCTTGAAGAATTGCCTGAATCATGGCAGGACCAAATGGAAGATGTTCCAGAAGCACTAGAAAATACCAAAGTCGGAATTATTCCTGAAGATAAATGGATCAAAGGTGATCAGCCAACTGAGTCACATGCTGAAAAGGGCTTGATTCTCGTGAGAGACAACTATTTGCGAACCGAAGATGCTATTGCTTGGTTGACTCACGAACTGTCTCATCTAGAAACCTATGCCATGAAGCCTGAGAAATATGAGGACAAACAAACTGAACAAGCTTTCCCAGAACTAGAGACTGAAACTACATATCCAAACAACCCAGTTGAAGCAGAAGCTTTCGCAAAGCAGTTTGCCTTTTTGCAAGAACAGGGACTATCAAGACCTGATATTGAAGAGTTGGTAAAGGCTTATTACCAAGACGAAGAAGACTGGCCCTTTTTCGAAAAGTTACTTGATGAGATGTCACAATAAATTTGAACAATTTTAAAGCACTGGTCTTGGTACCAGTGCTTTTTTTGATGGACTAACCTATGTCCATTTTTCTGAAGATGGCCGGAACACCATCAAGGTGATCCACGTCATCACCGTACTTGTTAATGAGTGGGGTGTCCGCTTGTAACTGAGGACCGATGCCCAGGAGGTGGAGAACCCGGATATAGACTGAAAGAGGCACAGGAATCAGAACGGTTGATGGCTCCGAGATTGCCTGAGCGTATGCCTTCTGCCTATGCGTAACATAGTCCAGGATCTTGATGGCTCCAGACATGAGCTGCTTGTGATCATCAGTATAACCGTCATTCTTGAAATCCAGAATTTCCACTAGCGTGACAACATGATCGGTAACACCGAAAGATACACTCATGCCGTGAGAATCACCCTCTTTGGTGCACTTCTTGACCGTGACTCGGTTCTCATCGCTGCCGATGAACTCAACCAGGTCTTTGAGCCTTTCCGCCAAAACTCCCTCAAACTTGAAAATCATTGACGCCCCTTTGCAACACAGTTGCATAGAGATCTATTTGGGGAACATCCCCAACTGGACAAGAATTGTACTTGCCCAACAAAAGACAAAGTAATATATCATTTATGATTAATTTTGTCAATATATAAAAAGCCCAACCGACGTGCCGGTTGAGCTTTTTTTTTATGCTTCGCTCACATAAACAACGTAATCAGTGAACTCTCTCACCAGAGAGTTGTACTGATCAACAATGCTCTTTGGAAGATTCTCGAACCAAGGCCCTTCCAGATAGAACCTATCCTTGTTGGCGAAAAGCCCACTGGGGAAAAGCCCCAGACAGTTCAGCACGACCGTCACCAATTCACGCGGAACAGGATATGAATGGTTGACGAAACGCTTCTGAGGAAGAGAAGCCCCAACATCCACGTCTTCATCCGTGAACTCAAAGTAGGGCACTTCTTCTCGAACGAGAATCTCCACCTTGAGACGGATGTCAGTAGATCGAGAATGCTCGTTGTTCTTGACACTCAGAATCTCAACCAAAGGCATTCTGACCGGCTGAGGAATACGAACTCTGGCGTCACGTGGATGCGGAATCGAATTGATTGCATCGACGAAATTCCTGTCGTCCTGAGTCAGCTTCTTTAGCCTACTCAAACCTTCTGGATCAACACCGTTCAACTTGAGAATCATACTGCCTCCTGTGTGGCACCGCCACAACAATTAACGAACCTACCCTGAACCTCAGAGCGAATTAACTTTATCAAATATCTACCGGTTTTTCAAGACAAACAAAAAACTCTACGTAATGCAGAGTTTTTTTTATAGAAGTATTTAGATCTTTGTAATCTTTACTCTGGTCATTGGCTGCCTGTGACCTTGTTTTCGTCTGTATCGAGTTTTTCTTTTGTATTTCACAATTGTGATTTTTTTATCACGAAACTGCTCAACAATTTGAGCCTCAATTTTCTTGCCTTCAAGCAAAGGTTGCCCAATTTCTACTTTGGTTCCTTTGTCATCTGACACTAGTAAAACTTTATCAAATTCAATCTTATCACCAGCCTTACCTTCAAGCTTTTCAATTTTTAGTTCCTGGTCTTTTGAAACTTTGTACTGTTTTCCACCAGTTTTGATTACTGCAATAGACATATATTTGCAAGAAAACGGAACGAGATGTTTTCTTGTAATTTTAGTAGTTAACTGCCAATATGATACCTTATTTTTGAGACCCAGTCAAGGTCTTTTCTCTTTCTTTTATTCTTTTAAAAATATACGCTAAAATTAGCATAAATATCAGCACTGACACGCTGGCTAAACTCAAGAAACTAAGTCCAGCTCCCTGGATATAATAGGCTATTAGGCCAAATACGACCGCAATTGTATACAAGAAAAACACTGCCTGTTTGACTGAAAAACCAGCGTCCAGCAAGCGGTGGTGTAGATGTTTTTTGTCAGCTCCACGAAAAGGTGAACGCCTTTCCATCAAACGACGAACAATTGTCCAGATAAAGTCGAGCACCGGGATACTAAGTAACATTAATGTTATTCCAATCTTACTTCCACTGACGATTGAGATGGCGCCTAAAAGAAATCCGGCCATTGTACTCCCCCCTTCCCCAAGAAAGATTGAGGCGGGATTGAAATTGAAAACCAGAAACCCTGCAAAGACTCCTAGTAGAATTATAGCAAGAAGTGCCACATCGTATTGAAGAATATCGCCCTTATTAATAGCTGTAAGAAATATAAACAAAGAACCAATAACAGCAATTCCAGAAACCAAGCCATCAAGCCCATCCAATAGCTTAGTAGTGTACATCATACCCATTAACCAAAAGAACGTAAAGATATCTGCAAGAAAGGTTAGTTTATAGGGAAATCCATGATACCAAAAAGCGGTAACTGAGTATGTGTCCAGTTCAAGAATCCCCTTGCCAAACGGATTGGTTATAGAATCAATTCCCAAACCGCACACAATCACCGTCACAACGGCCAAGACTGGCCAGAGGATCTGCCATTTTGGTTTCAAGTTGTACTTGTCATCAAGCACACCGCCAACAATGAGAAACAAACTACCTAGAGTGATCCCAAATATATTTCTAAGCAAAATAGTATCACCGATCAAATCGCCCGTTATCAGGCTGTAAAACAAAACAACTGCATTAAAACTAACAAAAATAGCCAGACCACCCATAAGCGGAGTTGGTTTCTTGTGAATCTTGCGCTCACCATCTGGAGTATCCAGAACTTTGTACTTTCTAGCTAACCAGATCACTATTGGTGTCATGATTAAACAGGCAAAAAAGGCCAAAATCAGCGCAAAAATGTAATCATAACTGTTCATCATATGTATATATACATTCTATAATATTTGACATAAAGTAACAACCAACCTTGACAAATTCAACAAAACGTCATATAATCTTAAGTTCTTTTTGCAAACAAACTAGGAGAATGCCAATGTGGTTCTTGATTGTTTTTCTGCTCTCCCTCAGCCCGCGTCTGATCATTGCTCTCATGTGGATCTTCAGTGACTACCTGGGCAAGGCTTTCGATGGGATCTTCTGGCCGATCTTGGGATTCATCTTCATGCCTTGGACAACACTGTGGTCCGCCTATGTGTACAACAATGGTGGCTTCACCACATGGAGAAGGATCGTTCTCATCATCTGCATTGTGGCTGACTTTGGTACCAACAGCGAACACGCACCAAGGGAATTACCGGAAATGCCCACAGAGGTTTAGAGCCTCAAAAAGACCCCCGCACACATCTGCGAGGGTCTTTCTAGTTGACAAAAACAGAAAAGTATGCTATTATATAAAGTTCGTGTCGAAACTATGGCCCTAACAAAGGAGTGGCCAATGTGGTTCCTGATTGTTTTCCTGCTCTCCATCAGCCCCCGCCTCATCATGTTCATCATGTTCGTGGCAACTGACTACCTGGGTAACGCCTTCGACAGCGTGTTCTGGCCGGTCGTGGGGTTCATCTTCATGCCCTGGACCACCCTGTGGTGTGCCTACGTGTGGAACAACGGAGAGTTCAACACCTGGCGAATCATCGTCCTGATCATCTGTGTGCTCATTGACTGGGGTGGGAACAAAACCTCGGCCTCTGGTTCGTAGCACTCAAACAAGAACACAAGACCCCCGCATACATCTGCGAGGGTCTTAACTTTTTAAAAAATATTATAATTCTTTGGCTTTTACTATCTTCAAGTTGCCGCCAACCTCATAAATAACTTTATCACGGCGGGCAATCTGACCTTCTAATAGTTTCTTGGCCAGTGCGTCATCAATCTTTTCCTGAACTACCCGGCGAAGCGGACGAGCACCAAACTTTGGATCAAAGCCGAGCTCAGCCAACTCTGCCACAGCTTCATCAGTAATCTCAAAGATAATCCCCTTTTCATCAAGCTTCTTGGCAATCTTCTTGGTCAACAACTTGGCAATCTGGATCACATCAACCATGGACAGTGGCTTGAATACAACCACTCCATCAAAACGATTAAGGAATTCAGGTCTGTAGTGTTGTTTCAACTCTTCGTTTATCAAGTAATCCTTGATAACATCAACTGAAGTTCCTTTATTTATCTCATCTTGAATATACTGAGCTCCCGCATTGGAGGTCATGATAATAATTGTATTGGTAAAGTCAATTGTTCGTCCTTGAGAGTCAGTCAAACGACCATCATCAAGAACTTGTAAGAATAAATTTAGAATATCTGGATGAGCTTTTTCAATTTCATCAAAAAGAAGTAAGGCAAATGGGTTTTTGCGAACAGCTTCTGTCAATTGTCCAGTAGAGTTATTCTGACCAATCAAACGCCCGATACTGGACTGTTCCTGATACTCAGACATATCGATTCTAATCATAGTTTCTTCACTACCAAAGTAGACATCAGCAACGGTCTTTGCCAATTCAGTCTTACCAACTCCGGTAGGTCCAAGGAACAACATGCTTGAGATTGGCCTTGTACCCTCACGAAGCTCTGCTCTAGCTCTACGCAAACTAGCGGCTACAATATCAACTGCCTCAACTTGATCTACCATTCTTTCGTGAATCTTGTCTTCAAGATTTAACAGCTTTTCACTTTCCTTGGCTGTAACCTGGGTCAACGGAATCTTGGTCATTTCAGAAACAACCTCAGCCACGTCTTCTCCTCTAACAACCTTGGCAGTACCTGCCTTTTGAACTTTTATCGCTACTTGTTCTAATATTTCAATAGCCTTTTCTGGCAAATAACGATCATGAATATAACGACTTGAAAGTTCAGCCGCCTTTGAGATAGCATTGTATGAAAAATAAACACCATTCTTGTATTCTATTGGACCACTCTTGGCTTCTAACACCTGAATAGCCTCATTGAGTTGGAGTTCGTCAATTTTAATATTTTGGAACGCTCCATCAAGACTTTTGTTCTCAATAGTATCAACATAACCATCTGGAGTTGTTGTAGCCACCACATTGAATAAATGCTTTGACATCAACTGTGAAAACACCTCAGAAAGATCTAAACTGTGTTCGCCGCCACCAGCCGAAATGCCTTGTAAATTTTGAATATTCTCTACGGCCATGACAATATTGCCTGAATGAATAACTTCATTAATAATCATCATCAACCGTTGTTCTGCCGCTGCGGCATCAGCTCCAGCTAGTAAACTGGCTACATTCAAACTTACCAGCCTTTTATCTTGTAGAATTTCTGGCACATCCTCAGACGCCATCCTCTGAGCTAAACCTTGCAGAATTGTTGTCCTACCCACTCCGTTATTACCAACCAACAAAACACCCTGTCGACTGCCCTCCATTATACGATAAAGCTTGTCGAACTCGTCCTGACGTCCAATACAAGGGAAGAATTGGCCATATTTGGCCTGCAAGGTCAGGTCTTCACTAAATCTATCCAGTAAAGGTGTAGCAACCGCTGTCATGGCTCTATCCATGCCAGTTTTTGGTTTAAATCGAGCACGTCCCTGGAACCTTTGCCAATTATTTCTTAATTGTTCCTGAATACTAATCCAAACAACAACGTTGATCATCTTTTGATATGTCACCTCGAAATCAATAAGAATATCCTCAATATCATCCTTCTCAGCTTGTGTAACCGCTGGTGATGCTAGGGCCCAAACAATTTCAGGCAAACTGACTTTTTGTAAATTTTTATTGTAAGCCTCTAAATAAGCAACCAAAAGAAGTTTATGAATTTCGGCTGTTAACAAAGGGTTACCTGGCCTAGCAATTATTTTTTTAGAAAGATATCGACTAACCTTAGTTTTTAAATTTTCAAAATTAATCCCCAATCTGGCAAAAATAATACCTGATTTATTAAACTGAGGAAGCACTCCCAGCAAATGTATTCTCAAAACTTCATGATGATCAAAATGTTTTGCCAATTCCCAGGCTGCTTGAACGGCCTTCCTTGACTCTTCAGTAAAACTTTCAGATATATCAATGCGCTTTGATTTGTTTAGTTGCCAAATACTGTCCCAATCCATTCCCGCTGGATTATCAACCGGTTTTTCTTGAAAAACCTTGGTCATAACATTAAATTTCGAAGATGTTTCCTGGTCAAGCCTATAATAAAGATACAAAGCCGCCAACAAGGTCAACCAAAAATATAGTTTTTCAAAAGATGGAGCCAACCAGTAATCTAAATTGATAAAGGAATTAAAATTATCTTGAAATCCAAGCCAGCCCATAACAAAAATTCCGGAGAGCACAAACAAACCAATTAATAAATTGATAAACATGCGAACCCGTTTGGTTATCTTGTCATAACTGATATTAAGAAAGTCGTAGTATTTGCCCCAATACAAAACTCGATCCTGCAAATGCAAAGCAACACCTAGGCCATGACACTTGGGACAGGGCTTGCCGTCCTGATAGCCTGAGCTTTCGCAGTCAGAACAAACTAAAAAATTATACTTATTTGTTTCGGCCATATTTAACTAAAAATTCCAACATTTAATAAAACTTGAAATAAAATAAACAAAGGCAATGCGACCCAAATAAAAAAGACAATCATTGAAAAGATTATCCAAAATACTAGAGCTATAGCTCTGAAAATTATTTGAACCAAACGCATGAAAAAACTAATTATTCTACCCTGCCAGTCATGCTGACCAAACATAGGGACAAATAGATTTTTCACCCAAATTGACACACTTAAAACCTGATTACCGTCTCTAACCGTATCAACGAAACGCATGGCAGCCTTTTGGGTCCCCGTAGTATACCACCAGAGAGGCCAATACAGCACATCCAAAAATATATCCTTTAAGACGAATTTAAACGATTTTAGAGCAACATTCTCTTTTACCATATTTATTTTTGTTTCCTATCTGCGATTATTATACCATTTTTTTTCATTTAACCCCAAATAAATATCCCCTTTTATTTCATAATTGGAAAAATTTTAAAAAAAAGAGAGGTAGCCTTCACGATGGAAGACTACCTCATTTACCGAGGCTAGAGGTTCGTTGGAATACTTACCTCGAGTTCAGGACAGATTGTGATTTTCCACAAGTACGTCTCTCCGAAGAGAGTTGTTCGCCTAATTGGACGATACTTTGGTGGCTTGCAAAAGACATTAACGCGAGGTTAACCATTTCAAGTAGTACTTCTACATCAGCGTTGAGGACGAATCCTCTACTGAAGAGTTGTTGCTGCTTGACTTGGCAGTCTCCACCGAAGTGGGAGATAGTTAGTTGATCACCTTCGCTTACTAGTAAACTAGCAGGCTTGGATGTCGTTCGCTACCAGACTTCCTGTTGTTTTGCCTAAGGCTTGCTACTTAGAATCGATAACCCCCGAAGAGGTTGTTGGATGCTCCTTAACTTTTCCCGAAGGTCTAGTTAAGTGACTAATTTGTCCTACACGATTAAAAACCGTGAGTTAGATTACACCGAAGTGTTATCAGATTAGTCTGAGACATCTGTCCGTTTAGACAGTGTACTACTCAGCGCACCTGCTAACCCGAAGGTTGGCTTGTAGGCTGAAGTGTGTTCCCTTGTTCTCAAGAGTCCACCACATGTTAGAAACGATGATAGCCAATGAGCTTGTTCTCTGAGTTTAACGCTGCGTTTTCAAGTTCAGCCTAGCAAGCTAGGTGTTCCCTACTGGCAACTGATTCAAAGAATGAGTTCTCTATGGTTTTCACTGAAACTACCCACATGGTCTGTATCGACACCTAGCTCCCAGTCGGGTGATTGATTCTTCCTTCACAGCTTTTTGTTCAAAACGAGTAACTCTGTTTTGAGCTCCAGGGTTGGCACGAATGCCTTGCCTTTCACAGCTCGCTACTTTGTTTCTCGGTTGATCTCCAAGCTCAGGAATCGTCTTTCACTCTACCAGTTAAGCGCTTCGGCGTGATATTCTCCCGAAAATTTCGGAAACGGCGTCCCGTCCTGGCTCTTTCCGAAGAAACAGCTGGGGTCGTTAGCCTGAGTACACTTTGGTACGTACATCTCTGCCTTTGCTGTCTTAGCCATCTTCATATGGTCGACTTTTCACCGAAGTGATTGGTCTACCGAAGTTGGTTGGACGACATTGGACTTACGATCAGTCAATGATTGCCTTGCCTTAGAACCGAAGTTCAGGGGCGAAGCTATGACCGCGTGGGACAAGTCAGTGTCGAAGAGCTTTTCACGGCTTACCTTCGTCTTTTCCTGTCTCAAAACTTGTAATGAACTTTTCGCGACGGTGATCCCATAATATACGTATTAAAATAATCTGTCAAGAACCTCAATGTGGATAACTATCCACAGGCAAAATTTCGCTAATTTATAACAAAAAATAGCCCCATTGGGCTATCTTGTTATCGACTTATTATTTTAAATATTCATTTAAAACATCCAGGAAAGATTCAAAATCAATGTTTCTGTTCTTGAAATCCAGATCATCATAATTGATAATTATCACCTGAGACAGCTTGAAGTTGCCAGCCCAGTCATCATAAAGGTTATTCAAGTCAGAAATATACTTGCGACTAATAGTTTTTTCAAATTCCCTACCTCGAGCTGATATTCTGTTCATTATCGTAGGGACTGAGGCTTTCAAGTAAATAACTAAATCTGGAGGTGGTAAAAGCTGAATGCAGGTTTTGTAAATCTGATTATAGGTTTTCCAATCTCTCTTGGAAATAAATTTCCTTTTGTAAAGGTATTTGGCAAACACTTCAGCGTTTTCATAGATACTCCGGTCCTGCACAACTGAATGCTTGTCTGTAACTAACCGGTAATGATCCTGAAGTCTTTTACCAAGGAAATACATCTGTGAATGAAACGACCACTCCTTCATATCCTTGTAAAAATCTTTTAAGTAAGGATTCTCAGTAACTGGCTCCAAGTAGGGCTTCAGACCATACTCCTCAGCCAACTTTTTGGTCAGGGTGGATTTGCCAATGCCGATATTGCCAGATATTGCTACAAATTTTTTGTCATTCATAAGACTTGCGTTATTATTCTCATTTTATCAAATTTTGAACAAAAATCACACCCTTAATCATAATAAATAACATTTTCCTCATACTCATCCTCAAACGGTTTATGCCCCTCTTTCATATATTTTGACTCATCAAGCTCAAGGATAAACATTGAAGGTTTGGAAAAAACCTCGCCAAACTTGAAACTGAATGACCGAATTGGGTAAACCATGTTCAATTCATCCTTGGCTCGGGTAACGGCAACATAAAAAAGCCTTCTCTCTTCTTCCAGCTCTTTTGGATTGTCAACACACTTATGATGTGGGAAATGACCATCTCGAAGTCCAATAACAAAAACAACTGACCACTCCAATCCCTTGGCTTGATGGATCGTAGACAAAATAACTGCCTTCTTGTCATATTCATGAGCCCCAGCAAATTTTTCACTCAAGATCACGTCAGACAAAAGCGTCTCCAAGTTGTCGTACATTGCGACAAAGTTAGTTAGCTGAGAAATGTCATCCAACCTATCTCGGTAGTTTTCATAATTATTTTTTAAATAATCCTCATATCCATACTGCATGACATATTCAATAGCTTCAGCGATAAAACCCTTTTGTTGTTTATCCAAACTGTCCAAATGCTTGAATGTTTCAACCACACGAGTCCAACCAATACCCGCCTTGCCCGTAATTTTCATTTCAAAATTAATAATATCAGCCAAGCTTGTAAACTTTTGAATCTGTTGCCAAATCTTGTCAGCTCTTTTCTGACCAATCCCTTCATACATCAACAAAATTCTTTTCAAAGCAATTTCATCCTGGGGGTTCGCCATGATTTTCAAATAAGAGATGACATCCTTGATGTGGGCCTGCTCAAAATAGCGCATACCACCACGGACAACATAAGGAATATTTTGTTTACTCAACTCTAGCTGAATTTCAGCTGACTGATAAGTAGACCTATACAAGATTGCAATATCTTTGTACCCCTGACCTTCACGATAAATTTGCATTATTCTTTTTGTAATCAAAGTTGCCTGATTGCGCTCATCCCTTGCCGCAATCAACGATGGCAAGATGCTTGATTCTCTCTCAGCTTTTAATTTTTTGGGAAACTGATCAATATTTCGACTTATGCTCTCATTTGCTAGGTCTAAAATTTGTGGAGTACTTCGATAATTTGTTTCAATTTTAAAAACTTTTGACTTTGGAAAAAGTTTTGGGAAATCTAGAATATTTTTCACATCAGCGGCTCGAAAGGAGTAGATACTTTGAGAATCATCTCCCACAACCAAGACATTGTTGTGATAACTGGCAAGATTTTTAATAACAGACGCTTGAATAAAGTTCGTATCCTGATACTCATCCACCAAAATATACTGGAACTGCTTTGAGTATTTCTCTTTGACATCTGGAGATTGTTCTAGCAGCTTCAACCAGTTAACAAGCAGATCATCAAAATCCATCACGTTGGCCTTTTTCTTTTTCTCACCATACTTGAAAGCTATCTCAACTACTTTGTCAGCAATAAAATCTGGGAATCCATAATTGTTTTCTGCCACATCTTTTAATTCATAGTTTGTGTTTCGAGAATAACTGATAACCGCTTGAATAAGTTTAGCTTTGGGGAAATTTTGGCCTTTGACGTTTAGACCCAACTCATCCATTGAATGTTTAATCATCGTTACACTGTCATCTTGATCAAGAATATTAAAATTACTGTGATATCCCAGCTTGGTAGCATGTTTGCGTAACATTAAATTACCAATATGATGAAATGTTCCACCCCAAAGATGTTCAGGTTCAAATCCTAGGTATTCTTCAACTCGAGATAACATTTCCTTTGCTGCTTTGTTTGTAAATGTAACAAGGAGAATGTTTTCTGGTTTAACTCCCTGCTCAATCAAGTAAGCCACACGAAAAACTAGGGTTCTCGTCTTGCCAGAGCCAGCCCCAGCCAAAACTAAACATGGGCCATCAGCTTCTGTAACAACCTCGTATTGTTCTGGATTAAGAAGTTTTTTGTAATCAATCATGACTTCATTTTAACACACCTGAAGGATAAAATAAAAAAGGAGCAATACGCGGTACTACTCCTTGTTTTTTTATTGTCTGGCCAGCACTGCAGAGATTGCAGTGCAAAAGTTGTCCACCTCCACCTTGGTGACGATGGGGTATGTGAACAGGACATCATCGAACTTGTCTCTCTCTTCATCAGGTACTGAGTGTGCAATCACAACGAGGTGATCCTTGTGCGAGGCGGTCAAAAGATCAGAGTGCACGTGATTGGCAAAGCCTGCACTGCGAGAGCGCAGATCCAGGAAAACGACACCAAACTCACGAGACTGCATGAATCTGATCTGATCAGGATCCCTGATGTTGTCAACATAATGAATGTCAAACATCCATCCGTCCCGAACAAAGAATTCAAGCATAGTACGAAGAGCTTCATCGTACGTTGTGCCTGGCTTATCGAAAATAAGGACAGGGCACTGTCTTTGGCTCATTCAGTCCTCCAATATGTGTGGGACGCGCGAATAGAATTTTAGCAATTTTACAGGGAATGTCAAATTAATCTTGACTCATTAATCTTTTTGTGATTAAATAACATAGTCCCGTAACCATAGGAGGCACAATGGGTCAGATCTTTCAACATGAGAACATCTTCGGGTTGGTCCTTTCGCAGATCGAAAGAAGCGAAGGAATGGTGGAAATCAACGTTCGGATCGCGGTTCAGGGTGAAGACAAGAGAACGCGACACCAGAACGGACGGTTCTTCTTCAACCAGAAGGTTGTTCACAAAGGTGCTGAGACAGACTTTGTTCTGTTGATCCACGACACCGAACTGCGCGAGACTGAGGAGTTTGGCCCGATGGCATATATCCTGAACTGCGTCCCGTTCGCGTCCGGAAGAAAGAAGCACCTGACAGCAGATCCAGAACCTGGCGCACAGATCGCCAGCAAGTAAACACATAAAGCAGATAGTCCTTTGACTGTCTGCTTTTTTAATAAATAAAAACACCAGCAGACGTGTACTGCTGGTGTTTGTGTTTTTCCATTTAATTACCCTTTTGTTCTGATTGCCAAATTGAATCAACCTTGATCTCCTCTACTACCAACTCTAAGGAGTCTAGAACTAGTATCCCAAGGTGATGATTGAGAACATCACTAATCTCTTTGGTAGATGGCCTTTTCTGTAAATCCATGTGTTGGTCAAGAACATGCCCAACGACGCAAAGTACTTCCCAATTACTTCTATCATCGACCATCCAAGCAAGAAGCCTTCTCGTGTCTTTCACATTTTTCAATAAACCCCCACGAGAATTGGCTCTCAAGACAAGGAGTATCTCCATTGTCAGTTGATCATTCCACTCTTTATAGATAAAGCCACCTGACAATGAAACTTGCCACAGAAACCCAGCTGTGAGGTGTAGTTTTATACGTTGCAGCAAAGACCCTTTATGCCAAATTATTTTTTTTCTTTTACGAGGAAAAAACATGCCCCCTCCTAAGTTTGAGATCAACAAAATATAATATCTCCAATTACAAAATTAGTCAACCTCCAAACTAAGTTAAAAGCAGCCCGGTGTTGGACTGCTTCAGTGAAGGTTGTGGTTAGTAGAGCAGTTCGCGAATGCGTGCCATTTCCCGCTTTTCACCGCGGGTCAGATACGCTCGCCGCTCAGGCTTTTGGTCGAAAAGGAGTTCAGGACTCTCTTCCCGTGGCGCCTTGCCGTAGCAAGGACCATAGCTGCCAGGAAAGCAGCACCAACAGCCATACAAAGCCAGGAATTCATCAACCTCTCTGTGTGTTCCCACATCAGACAGGTACTGATAAACTGTGACCTTGAGCCGTTCGCAATCAGCTCGAACTTTGTCGATGACGACGAAATCTACAATTCGACGTTTGATAGGCACCTCCTGGTTGAGAATTCATACCAGGACCTCCAGTCAATATATGTCCAGTTAGTGCCAGCTCGACATACAAGTATAGCACGATAGTCTCGATTTGTCAATAATCGCAATAAACACAAAAAGAAAAGCCTCACAGAATACGGTCTGTGAGGCTTTTGTATCTCTCTAGTAGTGAGAGGTAGGCATGTTCCGATTGAACACAAGACTATCTATGGCATATCCGAAATGGGTCAGGTACTTTTGTTCTAACTGGAGACGAAGGTTTTCGAGGTTTCCCTCAAATGATGGATCACCTGCATAGAAGTTTTGACCACTTATCATCCAGTTTTTCATCTCTGTCCAAACGGAATACTCAAGGTACTCCTTGAGAATACCACGGACAAGAGAAGCATCCTTGACTACCAAAGTTGAGGCTGCCAACTCATAGTTATTCAATCGTGCGTGAACTGTGAATTCACAAACGACGGACTGCCCCTCTTGGTCACGTATCTCAATGCTCCCAACGGAACGACCACTGAACTGGTAATAAAACTTTAGTGGTCTATGAGGCACGATTGCAAAATCGTGCAGCCATGGGATTACTACCGGAGACTTCCCTGGTTCATATGAACTGATGTGATCCAAGTTGAACCCAAAGGCATCACAGGTTATGACTGGTCCGAATCTAACCAACACTGTGCCAGGTAGAACAAGTCGCCTGTAACACAATGCTAATATCAACGGCCAAGTACAGAGAAAGAACCACCAGAGGAGACTGTAGACCATGACCATCTTACCTGGCTCGAAACCAGGCCAGACAAGCCAGCCTTGAAGCTTGAAGGTCAAAACAGCCAGACCACAGAGCAAAGAAACGATGGCAACCAAGCCCCATAGTATGGAAAGGAGTCCCTTCCACATAAAACACCTCGTGTTTGTTAACGAACATGATAGCTTATCACATTCCCTTACGTTTGTCAATATCTACGCAAATTAAAAAGTCTCACAGAACACGGTCTGTGAGACTTTTGATGATATTACCTAGGATCCATTGGATTCCAGGTGAGAGTTTCGAGCTGCATGCCAAGCCGATCGAAGTATCCAGCCTGAAGAGCCTTTCTGAGATCACTCATGGAATCATCAGAAATGGACCTACTCCCAACCGCAGTCAGGTTGCGAGTGAGCCATTGCTTGAGATCTGCCCGAATCCCAGAACTGACATGATCGAACACCTTGTCTCTAAATCCATGAGCTCCTGGGCTCTGTATGAAGTTTGCTGCTCTGTACATCATGTCGCGGACCTGCTCTACTCTGACATAGAGATTGAAGGTGACATTGCTGTCCTCTTCATGAGGCCCCCACCCCTCGTCGAATGAGAATTCGAAGCGTAGAGGATTCGTAGGAATCAGAACAGCTCGATGAAACCATGGCATGATCACGGGATTGCTGCCCGGGAAAAAGAACTTGCATCTCAGCTCCTCCTCAGTGTTTCCACTTGGCTTGGATCCTCCAAAGCGAGCTACGATCTCGCCAGGACCAACCCAGCGACGGTAGACCATCTGAATCGTAAAGAACCACCAGATGAAACTGAATGCAGCTCCCGCCAGATAAAGGATGAATGATCCAACCTGACTTGTTCCCGGAACGAGAAGCATCTCACCAAGGGGTGAATGAGTAAGTATCGCAATGATAACCAACCCACTGCTCCCGAGAAGCCAAAACGCGAAGAGAATGAGTCCGAACATGAAGCACCTCCTGTGCTGTGTAGTTAAAGAACTGAAAAATATATCATGTATAACAAAAAAAGTCAAGGCCACAGCCTTGTCTTTCTTGTAATTTTAGGAAATCTATTTTCTTATGCTAAACTCACAACCACAATAGTCCTGGCGATGAAAATCATGCTTTTCGCATATCTCACAGGATTTCTTGTAACCATCGTTCTTGCGCCAGATAGTATCTATATATTGAAGTCCATAAAAATCAGCAAACTCCTGCCCTATCCGATTGACCATCTCAGCGGGCTTATGAGGACTGATTGTCAGTGTTGAAGTATATGCTTCACACCCTTCTTCGCTAGCTCGTTGAGCAGCTTCACCCAGTCTTTTCTGAAAACATTTCTCGCAGCGTTTACCTTTTTCAGGTTCAGTTTCTAAACCTTTGACAAACTCAAGCCACTCATCGTGTTCGTATTTTCCTTTGATTAATTTGACTCCCATTTCCTTTGTATATCTTTCAACTTCATTCATCCTGAGTTTATACTCATCTTCTGGAAAAACATTGGGATTATAATAATAAACGATCACCTTGTGACCGCCTTCTTGTAACTCTTTGATTACTTGTCCACCACATGGTGCGCAACAAGCGTGTAATAATACTTTCATATACAAATTAAAATAAACATCCTTTTTTAGATTACAACACTTTAACTTTTTTTAGAACAATTAAAATTATTAATCCAGTAATTAAAGTCGTAGCCCCCATTACCGTTAATGCTTGTCCAAGAGTATAAATATCTGCAATCCAACCAAAAACTGGAATAATTGCTGCATATATCAATCTTCCAACAAAACTTTCTGCAGATAAAGTTGTTGCCCTCATGCTTGGATCAGCTAACTTGTTTATATAATCAGTAACCACAGTATTTTTGAACCCTCTAACAAATTGCTGAATAAAACAAAACGAGAAACTAAATAAAAAAACAAAATTACTCATCAGAAAATAACTTCCGGCAACTAAAAATACAAGCATTGCCAAAGAATATTTTTGTCCTAATTTTTCTTCAATCTTGTGAGCATACTTTGCTGACAAAGCTGCAACAACCTGAAAACCAGCAAAGACAATCCCAAAATATGCAATATCTAAACCTGAAAGTTTGAAATATGGTTGATATAACCACAAGGCCGATTGATTAAATGCATAAATCACCCCTGAATAAACTATAATCCACTTAAGTTTTTTATTTTTAAGTAAAACTACCTTAATAGTTTTCAATAGTTCTCTTGTGTAACCCTTTTTAAAAACAAGTTTATGCCTTTCAGGCTCCTGCATTGAAAGCGCTAATGGAATCATCATAGCAAAAAATGGAATTGAAGCATAAAGAGTATATCTCAAATCTACTTTTGCAATAAACCCTCCAAGCACACTAGAGAAGGCCAAAGCAAACATCCCATAGGAAAGAGCTTTGCCCCAAATTTTCTTGTACTCAGACTCTCTACCAAGGTCATGTAATGTGTCATAAACAAAAGCAGCTGTTGTTCCAGATGAAAAAGAAACACTTAGCGCAAAAAATATCTCTGCAATAACAAATTGGAAAAAATTATGACCTAAACTATAAATGGTCACAGCTATGAAACCCGTTACACCTGCAATTACTAGTGTTTTTTTTCTGCCCTGCACATCTGCAAAATAGCCCGTTGGCACTTCAAAGATTACCGCTAAAATGGCAAAAATTGATTGCAAAACCATAACTTCTGTAAGACTTAATCCATTATTTTGCCAGAATAAAACCATCACGGGTATAGAAAAAAACATTCCCGCAAGAACCTTATACAAATAGAACTTCCAAATATTACGATTCAATTTCCGTTCTTTTGCTTTCATTTTATTTATAAACTTATTTTATTTTACAAATGTGTTATGAAATTTCACCTAACTATGGCTATGCGCTGACAGATGGGTCAACGACTCAACAGCTTTGTCATACATTGGTTTAGCCAACACCTTTGCTTTGTCAGTTTTGAGCTTTGTCCAGACATAATCAAACTTATCAATCATTTGCTGTTTTGTCACACAGACTCCATCGCATTTCTTGGCGTGACGCAAAGCTGAATGGTCAAAATAAGTAAGAGCATCAGCACTACATAAAGTGTTTTGTTCATCATCTCCACCTTCGTCATGACGAGAGACTAACTCTTTCACCCGTTCAATTAAGTCTTTGTCAGCCCCCTGCCTTTGCAAAAAACCACCAACTTCTTTGGCAGACAAATCCTGATGTTTCCTTAGTTTATCTGGGTCACTTGAACCGGCTTTCCAGTCACCATTAAAGGCCCTCTCAATATCGTGAGTCACTGCAGCAATAAGCAAAGCTTCACTGGCCGCTGGATCCAACTGCTTCACCCAATGAACTGCTCGTTCATGATGCGTCGGTCCATGGACTTGTCCAACTCGAGTAAAAGCTTCGGTCATCCACTTTTTGGATTTTTCAAACAGTTCAGTCTTCATATTATTTTTTGTGAACTTTCTTTACCCAAAACTGTTTCACAAAACCTAGAGACAAGGTTGATAAAGTGAATGCCAAAGCTGGCACGATTGAATTTACCCAAGGGTTAGGTAGTTCAGCGATATAAAAAAACACCACAATTACGATGTAGGTTAACAAAACAATAAGCAGACGCCGAGTCCAACTGGTTTCCCAGGCTTTGTCAGCCTCTACTTTTTTGTTTCTATTTTTTAGAGCTTGAATTTCTTTTTCTATTTGTTCCATTTGGCAAACGTTAGACCTGAAACAATTCCATTCACAAACCCACCAAGCAACCATGAGCTAATCATTAGAAGAGAAACTTGCATGCTGGTGTAAGTAATAAACATCCCTGGCAAACCGACAACCAACAGATAAGCTAGACCAAAACAAACTGCTCTTTTGAAAAGTTTACCTTTGAACTCTTTTTTGACACGTTCCCACACCCAAGCCAAGGCAATACCAAGAATAAATGGATAAAGATAAAAAATTGTCATGAGTGGTGAATTCATTGGACGATAAACATGCTGATTGGCCATTTCAACTTGAAGTGACGGAAAGATTGAGTGTAGCCCCATGCTAAGCAACGTAGTCGCGATCAACATAAAGACACCTGCAAGTAATCCTAAACCTATAATGTTTTTCATAATTTATTGATACTTAATTCTAGTGCATGTAACTTTCTTTGTACATCCAAGAGCTAAAGGTGGAAACAATTGTATACAAAACTGCACCCAAGAAACCTGCCCACCAAACTGTAATATCAAAGCCCTGAATAAACGAAGCTACAAACCAAAAGATAAAAGCGTTAATAATTAAATTTGATAATCCCAAAGTCAAAATATTGATTGGGAAAGTGATAATTTTCAAAATAGTCCCTGGAACGAAATTAATTAAGCCAATTACTACAACCAAAATCAAGGCATAGTACAGACTTGCAACCTCAATCCCTGGGATAAAGTATCCAATCGCCAATAAACCAACAGCATTTATTAACCAACGAAGAATCATGTACATATTCTTATATTAAATATTAATTACCCTTCTTTGGAGTCTTCTCTTGCTCCTTTTTCTTGACGTGTTCAGCAATTACCCGTTCCACCCATCCGTGCTCATCCAAAACGTCTAGAAAATATCTAACCTCTTTGCTAACTTTTTTTCTGTTCAATAAATATACAATCTTGGCGACCCAATAATACAAAATAATTAAAATGACAACCAAGTATAGTCCCCACCAAAACCAATTGTTTTTCAGTGACCAAAAGCGCACACCAAGTCGTACAGTGTCATATTGAACATTTCCAAACTTGTCCTCAACTTTGACCTTGATCACATGATCACCCTGATCAAAGAAAAAACGAAGTTTTGGAGCTATAAATGTTTCCTTGTTGTCGATTGTCCACTCGTAACTCAAGGCCTCTCCTTCTTCAAAGTTGGTCAAAACATAAAACTCGTAGGTTTGCCAACCAAGTTGCTCATACTTAATATAAGCCTCATCAAGTGTTTGATAATGCGAGACTAATTCATCTTGTGCAAATGCAAAATTAGCAAAGCTGGCAAGACAAAGTGCTATGACAAGCAATTTTTTCATGTTTATTTTATTCCTCCTTTTTTATTTTTGGTTTTTTTGGACTTCTAGGAACCCGTTGTTTAGTTTCCTTTGGTGCCTTTACGTCATTACTGTCAGCAATTTTCTGATGCCGATGTTTGAATTCATAACTATACAAGAAAAGTATAGCAATAATTAACAGAACAATTAACCACAGCCAGTAATTATAAACTGACCAAAACTCAATATTGATAGTCACGCTATCATAAATATAATTATCCCAAGGACCTTTGACTTTCAAGGTAACAAAGTACTCACCAGTTCCACTAAAGCGATGATGACCCATCTCTTTGCTTTCAACGCCATCACTAAATGTCCACACATAATCCAAACTCTCCAATTCAAGAGAATCAATATTAGTGGTAAATGAAAAATCATAGGTATTCCAGTTGACCGGATAAGCATTTATCTTCACATCTTTCAAAAGCTCAACGTCTGGAGAATTGTAAAACTGTTCAACCAACTCTGCTTTGCGCTCGTCATCTTCATCATTGGTAAATAGTTCCTTGATAAATGATTTTTTTTCTGGCTCAGGAACAACCTCTGGTGCTTTTTCTTGTTGGGTTGGAATTACCGGAGCGACTTCTGGTTCTGGCTCTGGTTCTGGCTCAGTTCTATATTTACTTGCGTCGAGTGGAAATTCATCTTCTGGGTCAATAACTCCATCACCATCAGTATCTTTTTTGAATTTATCTGTACCCTGACTTTCTTCATAAACATCATTCCAAGTATCATTATCATCATCTGGATCAATATCATCACCTTTGCCGTCATTATCATTATCACCTTGTACATGATACAGTTTACTCAAAATCTGATTATTATCAGGATTGGAATCACCTGGTTCAACATTTAAAAGTTCAACGTATATATTAAAATCATAACTCGGGACCGTAAAATCCGCAAAGACTTCATCCTTGACTCCATTTGTGGTAACTGAAACTTCAGATTGACCAACGATCTCTTGATCAACCTTGAAAACTACATAACCTGTAGCATCATCTGCCCCACGATTAACTACGTAGGTATAAACGCGTACATTGTTGCCAATAATAAGATTGCCATAGTCCTTGGACAACTCAAACTGTAGTGGTTCAAGACCAAGGTCATTGGTGGCCGCACTAGCAGTCACTGGTAAAACTAATGAGAAAAAGAGCAATAAGTAAAGAAGTTTTTTCATATTTTTATAATACGCCAAGCAATTTTAAGGCTTGCCGAAATAAAGTAAGCACTTTTTTGGCTTCACCATGACGCAACGTGTACCTAGTCTCGTGCACAATTTTGTTCCGCACTTTGTGAGCCCACCAAACATGTTTTAGTTTAGTAAATTTATATGAAGCAAATTTTAATCTCTCAGCCATTGTTCCTCCCTGAAAACGCATAGACTTCAAGCAGTCATCAAGAAGTTTATCAGCCTCGATTACAGCGAGCTTGTAATTCATCTCCTTGCCGTAACTCATAAGTTCTTCGATCTTTTTCCACCTGTCCTGATAAAACTTTCGATCAATATCACTTGGTAACTTGTTGCTATTGGAGAAAAACTTCACCACGACAAAAAGGACAACAATCAAAACAATACCAATCATTACAGTAATATCTAGAACTGTGAACTCCCAAGAGATATCCATATGTTTACAAAATATTTTCTACCTGATGAGCAAGACCAAGCATGGTCTTTTCATCGAAATGCTTGCCTATAAACTGAAGTCCAACTGGGAGCTTGTCAACCTGGCCACATGGAAGAGAAATACCTGGCAACCCAGCTACATTAACTGAAACCGTGAAGATGTCAGCCAGATACATAGTCATAGGATTATCAAATTTTTCACCTATATCAAAGGCTACCGTTGGAGAAGTTGGTGTAACCAAACAATCAACTTGTTTGAAAACGTTATCAAAATCTTCTTTGATCAAACGACGAACCTGCTGCGCCTTTTTGTAATAAGCATCATAATATCCAGAAGATAAAACATAGGTTCCGAGCATAACTCTTCTACGTACCTCTTCACCAAAACCTTGACTTCGAGACTTCAAATACATTTCCAACAAATTTCCAGAATCTGCTCGATAACCATAGCGCACACCATCATAACGAGCCAAATTTGAGGAAACCTCTGCTGGCATTAATACATAATATGTAGCTAGAGCATAAGCTGTTTTCGGCAAACTAACTTCTACCAATTCAACGCCTAGCTTTAGTAATTTATCAATTGAACTTTTGACTTGCATCTCCACTCTTGGATCCATTCCTTTGACGAAAAACTCCTTTGGTACGCCAACTCTCAAACCCTGCAAGTCTTTTTCAAGTTCATCTAAAACTTTTGGTTTTTTGTCTACCGTTGTTGAATCCAACTTGTCTACTCCAGCAATACTTTCAAAAACATAAGCTGAATCTTTGACCGTCTTGGTAAGACAACCGATCTGATCAAAACTTGAAGCCATAGCCATTAAACCATAACGGGAAACTCGTCCATAGGTAGGTTTGAAACCAACAATTCCACACAGTGAAGCTGGTTGTCGAACTGAACCACCTGTATCTGACCCCAATGCATAGATAGATTCATTGGAAGCAACTGCAACTGCTGACCCACTTGATGAGCCACCTGGGACCTTGTCCAGATTATGAGGATTCCGAGCTGGACCGAAGAAGGAAGTTTCACCAGATCCACCCATTGCAAACTCGTCCATATTTGTTTTTCCCAAGAAAACAGAACCTTGTTTTTTTAGTTTTTCAATAACCGTCGCATCATAGGGCGCAACATAAGTTGAAAGGATATTTGAACCTGCAGTAGCTTTTACGCTGGACAACATAATATTGTCCTTGATAGCAACAGGAACTCCCTCCAAAACTTTTATTTTGGTGCCTTGTTTTATTTTTGCATCAATCTTGGCTGCCTCTTGTTGAGCTCGATCTTCTGTAATTGTAATAAAAGCATTTAAGTCTTCATCCTTTTCTTTGATTTTATCAAAACAAGCCTTGGTGACTTCACCAGATGAAAACTGTTTGCTACTTAACCCCTCATGTACTTGTTGTATGTTTAATTCGTTTAACTTCATAATTAGTGTTCTTGGCCTTGATCAAAAACTGCTTTGACTTTGACCTGCTTTTTCTCAAGTTCAGGTGCTTCTGCCAAAACTTTACTTTTGACTTTACAGTCAATAACTTTGTCTTCACGAGTTATATCGTGTAAATCAAAAACGTGGCTCATTGGTTCCACGTTATCAGTATTTAGTTCTTTAAGTTGTTCAAAATAGTCCAAAATTGAAGAAAGCTGTTCAGCAAACTTCTCTTTTTCTTCTTCATTAATACCTAATCTGGCCAAATTTGCCAGATGCTCAATTTGATCTTTGTTGATTGACATAATTTCTGATTACATTATAGCATAAGTTTAGACAAAAACAAGCAATTTAAACAACTAAAAAAGGAGCAATACGCGGTATTCGCTCCCTTCTTTCATCACCAACTAAATGATGACGGCCTTGCCACAGTGTGGGCAATAGACAAGATAGACTTTTCTGGGAAATAGGTCATATGGACCTGGTCCCTCCTCAATGAAATATACGTCTGCCTGAGTATACTGAAACCTGGTACGGCAGAAAAACTTCCGACACCGCGCCCAGGACTTCTTTACCTCTTTGCTATCAGCCATGAAATTCTCCTTTCCGGCCAGACAACAACAAATAATATCACAGAGTAGAAAAATTGTCAATACAGCAATGATGTTTTGTCCTAAACATAGACAAAGTCTTGACAAAATCAAAAAAAAATCATACAATATACTGTTCATTGAAACCAAAGGAGGAAAATATGGACGCTCATACACGTGCCAATATCCACTATTGGCTGGACAAGTTGCTGTGGTACAGCTGCATGTTCATGTCACTCATCCTGGTGATCAACTTCGCCTGGATGTATTTCCTGGATCTCAAGGCTGATTTCTTCGAGATCAACAGCTACTTCTACTACCTGTGCCTGGTGGTCTACGCCGTAGAACGCAAGGTCAAGCACCAGCTGTTTCCAAACACCGCTCACCGATTCGGAGAGTTCTTCGTGATTGGATGGATCGGAGTAACAGCCGTCTTCTGCGGACTGACGCTGTTCAAATACCAGGACAACCTCAAGGACTTCACCAGTCTGGTGATCATGGTTGCCATGGTGGCTGGAATCTTTGGCTTCGGCCAGGGTCTCAAGCTGATCAAACTGCCCTTGCAGCAGGTCATTCGCGAAGAGATCGAAAAAGCGACTGACGAAGAGCCAGTCGAATAAATAAAAAAGGAGCTACCCCTTGCGGTAGTTCCTCTTTTTTTTTAATGCAACAGGAACAGGTTTGTCCTGATAGTAAAAAGAAGTGGAGCTTCACTTGCCCTTTTGCCGAGCGACTCAATGAGAAGATCTCTCAATGTTGGATAATCTCTAGATGAACTCACTCCAAGAAACCTAGCAGAAAACTCTTCAAAGTCTGTGTACTGCCAGACCGACTCAACCGAAGTGAAATCTGTCACACACAGCCGCGATCTCGTGACTGCCTGAATAGCATGGAGAAGACTTGTTCTTTCGTCCCTCAAAGCCTCAGCCACAGGAACAAAGTCACAAGAGACTGATGGTTCAACCACCAAACACTGACCATTGGCTGCAAGTAAATCAGCAGCCATATTTAGAGCTTGCTGCATGCCGTCAATCCCACCATCAAAATGATGCAATGACCTGGCAAAAACCACCAGATCAAAAAGATGCCCCTTGGACATCTGAAAGAAATTGCCTACCTGAAAATTGACTTCAGGATGTTGACTGACCACACGGCTATAAAACCGCCTACTTGAGTCGATTGCCACGACATGATTGTCGGGCCGGATCAACTGCCTAGTAACATGGCCATCGCCAAAACCAACTTCCAGGACTCGCTTGCCATCGAGCTCAACTATTCCACTAATTGCCGCTCTTTCAGCACCTCGCAAATCAACATTCATTCATACCTCCACGCAAGTGCCCAAGAAGTAAACTTATTAAATAATATGGTTTATGTCAACTGTTTATCAAATTTAAAAATTGTTTTTCATCTAGGATTTTTATTTTTAGTTTTTGTGCCTTTACATACTTTGATCCAGAATCTTCACCAGCAACCACATAGTCTGTCTTGGAACTAACTGAGGAACTAACTTTGCCGCCACTATTCTTGATCAAGCTCTTGGCTTCGTCCCGACTCAAGGTGTTTAATCCACCGGTCAAAACAAAACTCTTGCCAGCCACACCAGCTTTTTCTTTGGACTTTTCAGCTTGAGACAATACAACCCCAAGCTTTTCTAATTGTATTAAAAGTTTTTGATTACTCTCCATTTGGAAATACTCATAAATAGTTTGAGCCACCTTGTCACCAATTCCATCAATCTGAAGTAGGTCTTCAACTGGAACGGCACCAACCTTGTCAACGAAATCAGTCAAAGTTCTACTACTATACTCATCGGATAGAAGATCGGCGGTTTCTTCTCCGACATAGCGAATACCCAAAGCAAATATAAACTTACTAAGCGAGACTCTCTTGCTCTCATCGATTGATTGGATCAACTTTTCAGCAGACTTGTCGCCAAAGCGATCCAGTGCTTGTAGATCACCAATCTTTAATTCAAATATATCACTAATTTTTGTAATAAGACCTTCAGTCATCAGCTGTTCAATAATTTTTATTCCCAAACCGTCAATGTTTAACCCTTTCTTGGAAACAAAATGGATCAGCTGCTCTTTTTCTTGGGCGAAACACTTGTTATTTGAGCAATAAACGGCAACGTTACCTTTCCTTCTCTTTACTTCAGAGTGACAGATAGGACACGCTACTGGAGCATTAACTTTTTTCTCACGACCATCACGAAGCTTGGGTAGTGACTCCAATATTTCAGGAATGATATCACCAGCCTTCTGCAAAATGACAGTATCTCCAATACGTACGTCTTTTCTTTGTAATTCATCAATATTGTGTAGAGTAGCTCGACTCACAGTGGATCCGGCCACCTTGACCGGACGAAGATGAGCCACTGGTGTCAATGCCCCTGTACGACCAACTTGCCAAACAATATCCTCAACTACAGAGGTTGCCTGTTCGGCCGGAAATTTGTAAGCAGAAGCCCAGCGAACGTACTTGGAAGCTCTTCCTAAACGATTTTGCCAAGCTAAATTGTTCACCTTGATAGCTATACCGTCAATCTCATACGACAGTTTTTTTCTTTTGTCATGCCAGCTTTCACAAAAAGCAATAGCCTGCTCAATTCCATCAACCTTCTTGAACTCAGTGTTGGTTTTCAATCCCAAAAGTTTCATTCTCTTCAGCATTTCTGACTGAGTTTTTATCTGATCTTTGGCTGACTCCTTGTAGATTGACCAGCAAAAAATATCCAAATCTCTACTTGCTGCAACCTTTGGGTCCAATTGTCGGACCGTTCCTGCTGCTGCATTACGTGGATTAGCAAATTCTGGCTTACCTTGTTTCACAGCCTGCTTATTTGTTTTATCAAAACTTTTGATTGGCATGAAAACCTCTCCGCCAACCTCAATATCTACTTCCTCTTGCAACTTTAGTGGCAAACTACGTATAGTTCTCGCAGTATGAGTGACGTCTTCACCAAAAACACCATCACCACGAGTAACAGCCTTGTCAAAAACCCCTTTTTTGAAATGGAATGACATGTTCAAGCCATCAATTTTTAGTTCGCAAGTGTATTCAATGTCTTGACCTGGACTGATTTTCAAAAACTTCTTTACCCGCTGATCAAATTCTCTAACCTCTTCATAATCAAACACATCGTCAAGCGAGTATTTTCTAATGTCATGTTTTATTTTTTTGAATTTACCCAAAGCTCTACCACCGATCCTCTGAGTCGGGGAATCTGAAGTTATCAAATCAGGATACTTCAATTCCAAGGCCTCAATTTCGTCCTTCAAACTGTCACGAGCGGCATCAGACATAACAGGTTCGTCCAACACATAATAAGCATGGTCAGTTTGTCTGAGCTGCTTTTTTAGTTTTTCTAATCTTGTTTTTGCTTCCATTTTTGCCATAACTATTTTGCGGTAATAATAATTGGTGAATACTTGAATTGACTCTTTAAACTTTTAATAGCCTTCGTCAAGCTTGCTAGCTGAATATCCCTTCTCACCCCCTCCCATGGATCGACAATGGTTACTTGTCGCCCCTGCACACCTTCTAGAAGGATGAAGTGTGGCATATGATCTGCATAGTAACCATATTCCAAGTACTTGGCATCCAAATAGACCAGAATTGGCCCTTCTTTCAAAGCCTTGGTTATCATGGTTGTTGTAACCTTGGTATTTTTAACTTTTATATTTTTGTTGGACTTGAACTCTTGTGACAAATACTTTTTATATGGTTTGTATTCAGCATAAACAGTTAACTTACTCTTGTACATTTCAACAAACTCCACCAACATGCCAACTAAATAGACTTGATACTTCTTTTTTAGACCATTTAACAAAAGTTGCCCTTCTTGTTTTGTTGTCATCCTCACATCACAAAGCATTGCCAGGCTAACTGGCAAACAACTCTGGGTAAACTGTTGTTCTCTAGGTTTTATCATATTACATTATAATAAATATTCCACCAGCCACTATCAGCGCAATTGCCAAAGATTTTTTCAATAAAATTGCAGGAGTATGTTTTTCCAAGATGATTTTTGGATGAAAGAAACTTAGGAAAGTTGCGACAAAGAAGACTAACATAGGTTTCGTTGCCAACAATGCAGAAACGAGGGACACAGATCCAATTGAGATAGCCTTTGTAAAAAAGATCAAAGCCAACCCAGACAAAACTGCGGTTAACACCAAGTGAACAATTCCGGCTTTTGCCTTTTTGCGCAAATGAGGATGATGTAGAATCAACAAAAGTATTGGAACAATTATACCACCGACACCAAACCAGAAAAGCATTGCCCAAAAATCATTTTCACCAGTAATATATTTGATCAAAACATTTCTAGTTGAAAAGAAAATAACGGCCAAAAAGGCCATTACGAAAAACTTTTTTACACTCACCTTGTCTCCATGTTTTTTGTGAGAAATAAAGATTGCCCCTAGAACAATCAAGGCTATTCCAGCATAGTTCAGCGGTTGGAGAACTTCTCCAAAAGAGAAGAATGCGATAATAGTGATTACCAATGGCTCAACTGCCAAAAGTGGCACAATTCGAGAAACCTCAATACCCTTCATCGAGGAGTAATACAATGAAATAGCTACTGAATAAATAATACCAGCTAGCATTGAAAGTATAATGAACGTTGTTTCCATGAAGACCGAGCCATTTAGTAGTCCAACAAAAATGAACAACAAATAGATTGCAAACCCAAAGATGGTGGTAACCAAGATCGGATCACGTAGTTCATGTCCAATTATATACTTGTCTAGAATGTTTACTGCTGTCCATAGGAACATGGCAACAATAGTAAATAAGATCCAACTCATAGTTTTATATTTATTTTTGTATTATTTCTTCACTAAACAAAACGTAATCATACAGTCCAACTGTTGGTGAATACCGAGGCATAGCTATTGTTAAAATTTGATTTGATTCCTGAAAACTACCAGTAAACTTCCAATTTAGATAATTTGGTACGGCCATCGCTCGACTGGTTAAATTATCTGACGGATGCATGCTAAGTGTTAAGTCTTTTGCGTCCTGATATAGAGCCTTGATGCGAACTCGATAGTTCTTGTTGGAAGAAAAAGAGTTAATAGCAACTCGATTGTCACTATACAGCATCTTTTGCACAGGTAAATCAGAGATGTCCATACCAGGAGAATAATTCCTCCACCGAAAGCTACTCAATGGATCCCAACTAACATAACTAACTTCCAACCAACCACTGCCTATCCACCGCAACCCCATAGATTCCAAACCATAAGCATCTGTATTGTCATTAGGATTAAATAAATCCAACTGAACTGACTCGTTTTCTGCTAAATCCAGTTTTAATTCTCTAATATCTTCATCACTATACTCCAAATCGCACTGTAATCCTATTTCGCATGACCCTTCTTGCAAAAGATTATTGTTTTTGCGAATTTCATACAAAGCTTTTTCTGCTCCACTCTCAGCTGCGTAATATGCTGCTTGAGAATTGTTGATGTATCTAGTCTGTATGATCGAGCTTTGAACAATCCGAGAAACAACAAGAGTAGTACTAAAGATTGCAGCAATAGTTAAAACTGCATAAAGTAAAACATTTCCTTTTTGATCTCTAACGTTCATAATGTCTACTTGTTACGGATGTCTGAAATACGAGAGGTTTAACATCTTCTGTTTCACCATTAACAGGACTACCCTCGAGAAGCATTGTCACAATTGGTTGTTGATCAACGCCCGACCCAGCGACATAAGGGTCACTTGAAGGTATAATAACAAACTCAATCCTGTCCATATTTAGTCTTGGAGGAGAAATAATGTTTTCCTGACCATCCCGAATAAGCGTAAGACACCGAGAAGACAGGTCTCCACAGTTTTCTGATTGACTAAAGAGGAATCGCTCACCTTCATCATCAACTAGGGCCAACGTGTCAACTGGTCCATTAATATTGCCTCTATAATAACTATAATCTATCATATTTGTTCTCACGGTCTGGACGATTTGTTCAATTTTCAAGCTACTCTCAGTAACGGCTTGCTGGGAAGTGAGTGTTTTTTTCTGTTTGGAAGTTACTCCAATGAAAATATCACTAACAATTAACATCATTGTCAAAAAGATAGCCATTACGACCATTACCTCGATTAGAGAGAATCCTGTGCGTTTACTCAACATCTTCAATTGGTTTTATTTCTCTTACAACATAGCTATTATTTGTCACATCATACCCATTAAAATCAAATGTTTCACCAAGACTGACCTTGTTTTCTGCTGTTTGATATTTACTCATATGACTCAAAGTCAAACCATAATTACTGATGGCTCCAGACACCCCTGGTATCACAATTTTCTCAATGCCTCGCTGTTGTCCGATCGTGACCAACTTGTCCATAAAGGTTTCAATAAAGTGGCCAATATCTAATTCACTTTCATTGGGAACATCAAAACCCCGAACCATCATGGCTGGCTTGCCATCAGAATCAGTAATTTCAAAAACCAACACTGAACCGATAAACACTTTTTCCTTGGAAGCTGGATCTTCGGCTACAAACTTGTATGGTACGCAGTTCGGGAATCTTTTCAGTAACGGGTATTCTTTGGTATAACAAACATCCGCTATATAGCCTGACATCTCACCAATAAAGCCGCGATCAGGGACCATTTCCACTGTCATTGGCTTGGATGTTTCTACAAGTTCAAAATTGGCCACCTCTGAGCGAAGTGCGTCAATTTGAGTTTTGAATAATTTGGTAACGTCAACTTGTTTGGAATTGTCCTTGGCTGTGGTGATGGCTTGCCATGTACTCTCTCTCCAATAACCTTCTTCATTTTTCTTGGACACATTAACAACATGGTCCTTAATAAAATTATCAACTAGGTTGATTAAGTTTAAAACACCCTGACCAGTAACGTCACCCTCTACGGTTCGAGCCAAATTGCGTATCATTTCTGGAGAAAAATTGATTGTAAATAGCTTGCGGAACATCAACTCTCGCATTACTGAAGCTAACTCTGTTTTTCCAGCAAATTTTCTTTCAACTTTCACTAAACCTTCCAATAAATCATCTAGACCATTTGTGTGCTCAACTTGCCCCTTGATCTCCAAATAATTATCTAACTGTTTCTGCATAAACTTATTACCAGGCTTTTTGACTAACATCTCCTGCAATTCTAGAATTTTCTTGTCCAACACAGCCATCGCCCTAGCTCTGGGTTCCAATACATTGCCTGGATCCTCAATGGCTCGCAGAACCTCTGCTTGAAGAATGGCATATGGTTCTTTTATTTTTTCTTTATCAACTTCAATCTTGACCTGTGGAATTTTCTCAGTAAAAGCTACATACTCTTTTGGCAGCGGATCAATCTCTCCATTTTTATAATTTCTATCCCAATCTTGGGCCATTGCTTCCATTGAATAACCACTTCCACCAAACCGATGTGTGCTTTTTCCAGTGGCGTAACTCAGTATTTCCACCTCCAAAGCGCTCATGTTTTCGCTATCCAGTTTCAAAAATGATTTTTTTGCAAACATGGCTTGCTGAATTTTCTTGAACCTTTTTTGGAGCTCATCTAACGATGTTACACCTGCCTGTTCTTGTTCATGAGGCAATGGTGTGCCATGCATCTCATTTAATTTTATTTGTCTAAAATAACTGAACAATAAAGGGGTTTTGGATAATCCGAAATTTTGTACGAACTCTGTGACAATTGCAAAATTGTCAGTGTTTAATTCGTATCGGTAGTCACTTCCAGCAAACATCTGTTCCATAAAAACAGAAGTTCTATCATATTCATTGTGTGTAAAAGCATTTCTTCTTTCATCAGACGCTTTAGGCAAAACACCAAGAAATTCATCTAACAGTTCATCACCAACTGCCAATTTCCACGCTTCCCTATTGCCCATTTTTATAAAGGATAATGTATCGTTATTTATTGCCACGGTAACTTGCTCTTTCATAACTTCTAGCATTTCTCCCAATGATTCATACTCTCTACCTTCAACCTCTGCTATCACTTGTTTCTTGCCCACATCTAAACGGTTAAGCACATCGTACAATCCCATAATTTTCTTCATAGTTTCAGGTTGACCTGGCTCAGCAGAAAACTGCTTGGATATTTGTTCCAACAGCCCGTCTGCTCCTCTATTGGCAATGGTCATAAAGCCATTCAAATACAGCTCTCGCATATTTGCATCCTTTTGGGCTTCTTTGGTTCCATAAATAGAGTCCAAGGCAGAAATTGCCTGCTCATTGCCACCGAGATACTGTTCAATAATTCGCTGTGGGAAACCAGCATATTTTTTGTCCCCAGGCGAAGCTAACTCTCGTATAATTCTATTTTGTGGAGGGTTCATAATTTGAGGTAAACACAAAAGATAGACTTCCGATTCAGGAACCTCAAGTTCCTTGGCAATTAGACCAACAATTTCTAGACTATCCGGATAAGTCAAATCAACAGAACTGGTCAATGGATCAATAAACTCACGAATAACCTCTTTCTTGTCTCTCCTTGTCGTATCTGCGTATTTAATCAACATTTGCAAAATTTCTTCCTTGGAATCATTCATTAACACAAAGGCTTTCAATTTATTTTCGCTCCAACCGGCTTCTTCCAATTGTCTTGCGCCTGCGTCCAACAAGACTGCCTGAGCCGGTTTATCAACAAGACGAGTGGAATGATAAAAAGTTAAAGCGAATCTACTTGTAGGAGAATTTTCATCGCGTAGAACTCTCATTAATTTAGCTTGATCCGTATTCATTGTAATCAAAACCTTTTCAATCTCATCCTCTGGCACCCCTCTAACTAATTCTATCAAGTCGTAAAAAACTGCATTATCAACATGACTGTGATTGCCTTCATTTGCTGTTATTCTATCAATAAATAATGGTATTGCTTCAGCACTTTCAAATGCAGCCATGGCGTGCGCTGCTTCAGTGCTGCCCCAATCCTGGGGACCACCGTCTCTAAGTTGCCCTTCATACATCCTATGAATCACTTGGGTTTCATAAGACTGAATATCATCAGCAGAGACCGCTCCACGATCTTGGAGCTGGTCCTTCAAGACCTTCCACCTTGACGCACCAAAGGATTTAGCAAGAGCTGAAACAGAAATTTCGTCAAGTGGACGATAGTCATCAATTTTCTTCTTATAGCGATTACTTTGGAGCTCCTTTATGCCTGCCTGGACATCGCTTCTTAGCTTATCACCCCTTTCATCATCAACTGCAAGTATTTGTTCCGTTAGACGTTGTAACTGTTTTTCAAGTTCATTATTCAAAACTAGCTCAACCATTTTCTTGTATGGATTGCCACCTGACTCAACATTAAAAGGTAAACCAAGCTCTCTCAATACAACCTCCAAGGTTTCATTCGACTTTCCTGCCAACACATCATATTTTTCTCTTTCGATTTTATTTTTTTTGTAATCAGTATACTGCCCCGGTTTTGCAACTCTAGTATCTTCCTTGAACTTGTGTTTAAATAACTCCACCAACCCTTGCAAGTCTGCTTCAGTAAACGCGTTTTCCGGATCGTTGACTATTTTCTGCACTGCTGGCCGTAGTTGTTCTTCTAGTAGTTGCGTATCATACTGCTCTATCGTTTCGGGCGACAACATCTCTTGATGCATGGCAAGAAACCTTGCGCCAAGGTCTTCTATTATTTGGCTAATCACAAAACTTTCTACTTTTTTTCTTTCTTCAACAATAAAGTCCAGCCCGTTTGTAGCCCTGTCTACATTAACCCTTGTGGTCCTTTCTGTGTCTTGTACTTGCTGAAGGCGATCTCGTCCCTCACTAATTTCAGTTTCTAACCTTTTTGTTTTCTTGCCAGTAAACAGTCTAACAACTTTATTTCGACGCCCTTCGCGCCTCAACTCTTTGCTTTTTCTATCCACAACGTCATAAATCTCTGCTTCTTCCGTGGAAAGAGCCTCCATTGCCGCTCGATTCTTCTTGATCCATGCTCGAGCCTGGGCCAACTTCTGCTCTACTAATTTGAGCATCTCCGTAACTTCGATAATATTTGAGGCATCAGCATGACAAACCTGATAATTTGCCCCTCCCAAAAGCTTGGTAACATCTAGATTGTCATCAAAGACTTCTTGTTCCACCACTTCCACGTTTAACTGCTCAACTAATTTTTTGTATTGATCTAACTTTTTATCACAAAATGCCTGCACTTCAGTCTGAAAAGACTTTTCTCGACTTGGAGTAGTGGCCTGTTCTCTTTTTTCGCCACTAAGCTCAGCCTCTTTTGTTTCAGGCCCTTTTCTTGCGGTAACATTTGATGGTTTTCTCGGCATATTTTTTATCGCCAATTATATAGTTTATCTTGCAGTGTAATGTTTCTAGCATCCCGTCCCTCAAACCAACGCACATGACTAATTATATGCACACCAATCTGCTCTACTGGACAAGACTCACCAGAGTTACATATATCATCACGGCCGCAACCGTATTTTGTTTTGCACAAAGGTAATATTTCAACCATTCTATAATAATCAGATGGATCCCCTCGAGGAACAAGCCCTGCATAAAAACCATTTCGATCTTTGTAGACTCTACAAACTCCCCGTTCAACGCAATCATCAAAATCATAATTAACAAAAGACAGTTCCCAACCTTGATTTACAGAATCAAAGTCTGGACGTGCTCGATAGTTCTTGCCATCACTTAGTCCCGTATTCCAATATGAACAATTGTCCGTATCGGCTGGATCAAAACACCCTTGCAACCAATTGCTATCACGAACATGCCTCACAACTTCAACACCCTCTCTTGCTAAATTCAAAGCAAAGCTACGATTGATGGAATCCTTGGCCGAAATCATATTGAAGGTTGCTTGTGACAAAAACCCAATCAGGGCTACACCAATGATAGCCACAGCAATGATCGCTTCAATTAAAGTTTGACCTGATCTCATCTCAATCTTCTAAAATAATAATATTCCCATTGAACATGTTGACCCGAACCTCCCGCACTTCGCCGGTTTTCACGCCCTCCAATGGATAAATGTAGTCATAATTTTCTCCGCAATCCAAAAGCATAGCGCCACACACATTATTCATGTCCGTGGTAACCATAAAGCAAACACCATAACCATCAATCAAACTCATCCTGAAATCCCCTTTTGGCCAATGAGTTTGTACACCTCTACCGTATTCAATGGTTTTCAACAGTTCATCCTTGCTGGTTTGCTCTAAGTCACCGTCCATATCAGCAAAAACCTTGTAACCCTCCTGCTCCTTGAACAAACAATAAGCTTCTGGAATATCACTGTTTATTTTTTGGCCACTAAATGCCAAAACTTTTAGTTCTTGCAACTCCTGAGCTAAACCGTCTACTTCAGTTTGCAAAAGCTTCTTTTCATTGTAATCAGTAAAATTCATAACCCCGATCAGAGTTATGATTGCAACAAGAGCCAATGAGACTATCAACTCAACCAAAGTAAAACCTTTCATATTAAACACTTAGTAGATTTAAATACCAATTAATGATTTCACCACCATAAAAGAGTGCTACAAATGTTGCGACGCTGAGGAAAACACCAAATGGAACCTGGCTTTTCATTTTCTTGACCTTGAAACCAATCAAGAACAAACTAATAATGGCTCCAACGATATAAGCAATAAACAGGGCTACCAAAAGTTTTGGCCACCCAAGCATAAAGCCCATTAGAAGACCGATCCGAATATCACCGCCACCAACCCACTTGCCCTTGGAGGCTAAATATTGAACCAAGAAAAATCCTCCACCTATAAATCCAGCAAGGATTAGCCCAAGAATAACATCAAGATAATTACCAGCGTGACTCATTAGAAAAATATTCACAACGAATGCAAACACAATCAATGGTAACGTCACAGCATCAAAGATCAAGTAATACTTCAAATCAGTCATAAATATAACCAATAAACCGCAAACGAAAATTATATCTCTAAAAAATTCGGGGTTAGACAACATGCCTGATAATTGATGGTAATAAGCCACAAATAGGAATAGCAAACCAGTGACCAACTCAACTGTAGGATACTGCCAGGATATTTTCTTGCGACAGTTACGACATTTAGCTTTTAGAATTAAAAAGCTCAAGATCGGAATTAGATCGTAACCCTTCAACTCTTGGCGACAGTGTGGACACTTGGAACGGCCCTTGGCAATTGATTTTTTCTCTGGCAATCGATAAATTACTACATTCAGAAAACTCCCGATCACTGTTCCAATTAGAAATATAAAAAAGTAAATCATATAAAGTTGTTACTTATATTTTTGCTGCCATTTCCACTAATCGATTAGCATATCCCCATTCATTGTCATACCACGCCAATACTTTCACAAGATTACCGTCTACAACCTTGGTAAACTTGGGATCAACAATAGCAGAGGCAGATGAACCGATAATATCAGATGAGACTAGTTCTTCTTGAGTTACTTCTAAAACGCCTTTGAAATGAGGAAGCTTGGAGTATCGAACGAATGCCTTGTTAACAGCTTCAGCGGTTGTATCTTTCTTCAGAAGAGCCACTACGTCAACAAGAGAACCCGTAATAACAGGTACTCGAATAGAAACACCATCGAACTTGTTTTCTAGGCTTGGCATAACCTCAGCGGTTGCGATTGCTGCGCCAGTTGTTGTTGGAATAATATTTCCTAAAATAGATCTTCCGCGTCTGAAATCTTTTGGGCTAGCAAGGTCAACGGTTCTCTGACTTGCAGTCACCGCATGGACAGTACTAAGCAGCGCCTTTTCAACACCAAAAGCTCCTTCTAACACTGCCATAATGGGTGAAACACAGTTAGTTGTACATGAAGCGTTGGCAAGTAGTTTTTCAGAGGACACGTCCTGGTCATTAATACCACGAACAACTGTAGTTACTCCACCACCCTTGGCTGGAGCTGAAATAATAACATTCTTGGCACCACCCTTTAGATGTTTGCCTGCCTCTGCCTTTGTTCGAAAGACTCCAGTACATTCGAAGACAACATCAACTTTGTGTTTCTTCCAAGGCAATTTAGCTGGATCCATACCTGCATAAACTGGATATTTTTTGCCGTTCACAATTAGATCATTCCCCTTTACAGAAATCTTTTTATCAAATCTCCCCTGTGCCGTATCATATTTCAAAAGGTACGCTAAATTATTGATATCTGCTAAATCATTAATAGCAACTACTTGTAAATTCTTTTTTGTTAAAGCAATTTTAAACGCTGCTCGACCGATTCGGCCAAAGCCATTAATAGCGATTTTAATCATAAAATTTGATTAAATTAATTATTTAATTTCCCTTATATTATAACAAAATATAGCACTTTCACCAAACAAAAAACCCCGCACAAAGCGGGGTTAATATTTCTATATTTACTGTACAAAACTAAACTTTCCTAAAAGTACGGCGTATGTCTCATCACTGATTATTTCTTCATCGTCAACAGTTCTAACAAAGGTTATTTCAAGATACTCATTTTCAAATGGAACTACAACCACATTGAGTCTTGAGCTTTCATCTTCCACTATGTATTTGTAACCAATCTTGCTGCCAATACTGGTCAATGCACCTTGATATTCACCTCTATAGTTGTCCTTGTCTACCAAGGCAACAATCATATCACCACTATCATTGGTATTCTCTTGCCGAACGACACCATCAGAAAAGAAATGAACTTGCTTGATATAAGGTTTGTCGGAAAATGTCCAAGTGCCAGGGAAATATACGTCAAATCCGTACTTGGAAAAACTCAGCCACTCAGGTTCCTCAACCTGAACCTCTGCAAGCTCTTCATCCTCACCAAATAACACTGACTCTAAATCTTTGTCACTCTCGCAAATAGTTTCTTCTGAATCGTAATTATAATCATAATCAAGAGCTAATTCACTAGGCAAGAAGTCACTCAGCGCTGACTGAAATATAACTCTTGTTGCTCTTGCTTCTAGGTACATAGCACTAAAAAGTACACCGAAGGCAACAAAAACACAAAAAATCATCACAGTCATGGAAATTGCTAATCCCTTGAAATAGTGAATCTCAGTTTTTAGAAGTTTAATCCGTACTTGATCATCTGAAGGAGCTACGGTTTTTGGTTTTGTTGTTGTTTTTTTTCTTGGAGGCATATAAATGAACTAAAATTTAAGTTAAGCCTTATTAACCTAAATAAATTATACCACAAAAACTAATTCAAGAAAACGATACTCTGGATAAAATACTCTATTTCCGTATTTGTCTTGTTGGTTATATCCAGATGCAAATAATAATCTTCTCGTGGGAATACCGCGACAAGTAAATTTAGAATCTGACCATCCTCAGAACTTTGGAAGTATCTGTATTGAATGTATTTCTGATTTAGTATATTTTCATTGACAAAACAGTTCTTGATTGGACTCCCCAAACCCATCTCCAGAACCTGAAAAATCTCTGGCAAGCACTCACCTGGCTGGCTGTTTTTCAAAATACCAATAACATCCTGAGTTGCTAACCGATCTTCTAGATAGTCGTATTTCGTGAGGATTATATCTGGAGCCTGATTGCCATTCTTGTTTGAAAACCGACCAATCAGTCTAGGTAAATCTTCGACCGAAACCGTTTCACCATCCTGCGCTACCTGAGTACCAGTAAAATAGAAGCTTCCCCAACTGGCCGGGCTCTTGAACTGAAAATGATAATCACTGTTTTGATAAATCTGCCACTGCTTGGTGGCCTCTGTGAATTTTTGTGATCGTTGTGCGCTTTCTTCATCGGAAACTGAGTACTGATCTATTTTTGTATTAGTAGTAACCATTTGTTGATGCAAATTGAACATACTCTGCTCAACTTTTTTCAGATCACTGTACATATAAACAATGAACATCAAGAAGAACACAAACAGGACTACCAAAATTAATAGTAAAATACCTGATAGATTAAATTTTACGCGCTGGCTTTTCTTGGCCATGTTTAAGGAATTATTTTATCCCACAAATTGATAAAAAACTCTTTGAATTGGAGAATGTCACGCCCAGTAACAACAAGAATTAGTAACATCAACAAAGCAAACCCAATTGTATGAGCGATCTGCTCAACTTTTTGATTGACGGCTTTGCCTCTGATTTTTTCTATAATTAAGAACAGTACTCTACCACCGTCCAACGCTGGGAACGGCAGAAAGTTGATAATTGCTAAATTTAGTGATAACAGGGCTGTAAATTGCAGTATATAATTGAAGCCCATCCGAGCAACTTGCCCCGTCATGGCCGCAATTCCGACTGGACCAGCAACCTCGACTCCAATAGGTTGACCCATTACAGCATTTTTTATAACCGTGGCGAAGGCTACCAGTATCATCCAAAGCATATTGAAGGTCGCCAAAATACCATACCAAATTGACTGATACCACGGGTGTTTGACGATTCCTGTCAAAGACAGCCCAACCCCCATACCGGATTTGCCAGTTTGCTCCAAAATAGTAGTTGTTAATTTGAAATCTTTTTCCTCACCAAGTCTTTCTACTTTCAAACTCAACTCTTCACCTTCATGTTCATTTGTAAAACCTTGGACCTGTTCAATTGTCTCAAATTTTTGATCATTAATACTTACCAAAACATCACCAAGTTGAACACCTTGTTCCTCTGCTGGAGTATCTGAAATAACAGAAACGACTTGAATCTTTTGGTCTCTTACCAAGTTTGGATCCATGTCTTCAGTAATTGGCTGCGGTGCGCCAATCATAAAGGCAATTGACAAACAAACCATCGCCAAGACAACATTCATTGTGACACCTGCGCTAAGGATAGCTGTTCGTTTCCAAATCTTTTTGCTACCAAAACTGTCATCGTCCTTTGAATCCTCTCCGTTTTCACCCTTGATCTTCACAAACCCACCAATCGGGATCCAATTCATTGAATAAATAGTGTCATCAGACTTTATATCTTCAGTTGGTTTATTACCCCAAAAGAATTTCCTTTTTCCATTTACTTTTCTCCAACCACATATTCTTGGTGGAAAACCAAAACCAAACTCATCACACTTCACACCTAGCTTTCTAGCTGTCCCAAAATGTCCCAGTTCATGGAAAAACACCATGACGGCCAATACGATTACAAATACTACTAAGGTAAATAACATAATTTATATTTCTTTTTATTTATTTAATTTTTTATTGCTAACCTTGCCCCGAGCGGCAAAGAATACTCCAAACACTGGAGGAAAAACTAACGCAATCATAATACCAATACCCGTACCAAACAGTTCAGTAAACTCACCAAACACGCTTGTGAAACCAAGGCGCCTGGAGGTTGAAAACATATACAATATCAACAGAAGTACGAATATTAACATTGTTAAAACCAACAGTCCCTTGGCCTCTTTTCTACTGAAAGATATCCCCCTTGAACTGAATATCCTACCTATCAATCCAAAGATAAAAGCTAAAGCACTGATCCCTATCAACACTGTTAATGTGTAAGTAATAGCAAAACATCCTCCCATCTGAGAATGACAGTCGTGTGAAACAAGTGTTGCTGAAACATAGAACAAAAGTCCCAAGATAATGGAGGCTATAATGGTTATTGTAAAATGCCTTGATTGCATATCAAATATTAACTTTTTTGATTTTTATTTTTTCTTGTAAAAACTGTTGTGACAACTGCTCAAAATTTTCATTCAAGTCAGTTACACAATATTTAATTTGTTTATTCTTTTTCAAAGTTTCTTCAATCTCTGGGTGCCTAGCCAAATAATCTTTCAATGATTCAGCCACTATCTCCGCTGGATTTGGGACACTACAACCGTTCCCCACTATTTCTCTTATTTGATCAATCAACAATGGGTAATGTGTACAACCAAGTATTAATGTTTTGATATCTCTAGCTAATAGTGATTCTAAGTATTTCTGCAAAATTGTGGCAGTTTCAGGTTGGTCAACCCAGCCCTCTTCTATCAAAGGAACCAAAAGAGGTGTGGCTTTCTGGAAGACCTCAAAACCACTTTTCTGCTTCTTTAATTCTACCACATAAGCCTCTGAATTGATAGTTCCATTTGTACCAATAACACCAACAGGACCATCAAACTCTTCAGCTATTGTTTCTACAACTGGGTGAATAACCCCAAGTATATTTTTGTGAGGTTCTTTGGCTCGAATCTCTGGTAAATACTCTTGCTGAAGTCTTCTCAACGCTCTAGAACTAGCAGTATTGCAAGCCAATATAATCAAAGTACAACCTTGGGCAAATAGGTACTCACAAGCTTTTTTTGTTAAATCAAAAACAGCCTCATCTGAACGACTGCCATATGGAACATGTAGCGTATCCCCCAAGTACAGATAATCATACTCAGGTAAGTTTTTCTTGAGTTGTTTGAGTACTGTTAAGCCACCCAAACCTGAATCAAATACTCCGATCATAGTGTAGTTAGTATAACATTTTTATTAAGGTTTTCAACCTGTAAAATTAGTTATTTTTGACATAAAATCTAATTATCACTAATATAAACACACGAAAAGGAGGAAAACATGGGAAATGTCACCGTACTAAAACACCCACTCGACTTCTTTGTGTTCTTTCGTATAGGAGTCGACAAAGATACCCCAAACAAGGGCTTTCTCTACTCCATTGGCTCTGACAACCCCGCTCCGCACCGATTCATGATAACCGTCCAGAACCTGGACAAATTGCCTGAATTGGCAAAGGGCCTGGAAGAAAGAATCCAAAGGATGCCAGATCATCGCCACGATCATCTGATTGCAGCAATTGGTGATTGGATCAAGAATCACTCACAGGACATCACGTGTCCATAAACACACAAGTAGCTTGAACGTCTTCAGGCTACTTTTTAAATAAAAGAGCCACTCAACATTGAGTGGCTCTTGAAATTATTGCAAATTCATAAATAAATCCTGCCATTTCTGATTTTCTTTTTCAATAAGATATAACTTCCATGTTCTTTTCCATTTTTTAAGTCTTTTCTCCCTTTGTATTGCTAAATTGATATCTGTATAGGTTTCGTAATATACCAATCTATGGATATTGTGCCTTTTGGTAAACTCACACTTAATCCCTTGTTTATGCTCTTCTATCCGTCTTATTAGATTGTTTGTTACGCCAACGTACAGTGTGCCATTTCTCTGACTTGCAAGAATATAGACGTAATATGTTTGATTTTCCATATTTTTCTGGACCCCGGATCAAGTCCGGGGTGACAATGAAGGACGTCCAAAATGTCATGCCGGATTTAATCCGGCATCCAGTACTATATTAGTTACCGACAAGGACCTTGGACACCTCATCACGTTTAGCTTCCATGACATCCTGCGAACGAGCTTCCAAATTAAGTCTAACCTTGTTCTCAGTATTTGAGGCTCTAACATTAAACCACCACTCGTCCCACTCAAAACTAAGTCCATCAAAGTCATATTTAAGGTTGTCACTATAATTTTCTCTCAATCTTTTAAATACCGCATCCTTGTCTTCAACTGCAAAGTTGATTTCACCTGAATGAAAATATTTTTGAAGTGGTTTAATATATTCAGAGAATTCCATATCAACCTCAGACAATTTCTTGAGCATTTCCAGAGCCATAACCATCGGCATCTCAAAAACTCCTAAATTGGTTTTCAGGAAAAAGTGTCCACTTGACTCTCCAGCATAAACTGCCCCGACCTCACGAGCCTTTTCTTTTATCAATGAATGGCCAACTTTGGTTACACAGGGCACTCCACCAGCTTCAATTATCATATCTTCAGTAATCTTGCCAGGACGAACATCATAGCAGATAGTAGCGCCGGAGTTGTCCTTCAAAAATATTTGGGACAAAATACCACGAACTATAGCAGGCTCAACCGTAACACCCTTGTCATCTACAAAAAAGATCCTATCAGCATCTCCATCGAGTGCAATACCGAGATCTGCTCCAACTTCTAAAACTTTGTCTTGCAATTGTTTGTTGTTTTCATCTTTTAGTGGGTCTGCTTCATGCGCTGGAAAGGTTCCGTCCAAGTCAAAGTTTAATTCAATTAACTCACATGGCAGTTTTTCAAACAACTTTCGAAACATCAATCCCCCCATAGCATTGGCTGCATCAACCACAACCTTGAATGGTTTTATTTTATCAGGAATAGCATATGTCATCGCAAGTGCAATGTGCTGACTGAGAAGATGTTCTTCCTTCGATACTGCGCCTTTGTTTTCCACTTCAGTAAACTCTTCATTCGCTACCATGTCACGCAAAGACATAATACCGGTCTCTCCACTAATTGGAACAGCCTGCCTACGAGTCATTTTGAAACCATTATACTCAGGCGGATTGTGAGAAGCAGAAACTACAATTCCTGCATCGGCACCAAGGTGTGAAACACCGAAATAAAAAGTCGGAGTTGAAGCCAGGCCAATATCAATAACATCAGCCCCCTGACTAGTAATACCTTGTATTAATTTTTCTGTTAGCTGTGGAGAAGACAAACGCATATCCTGTCCAACAACAACTCTCAATTTATCTTGATCAACTTCTTTTTTCAACATCACAACGAAGGCCTGTCCCAACTTGTAAGCCATTTCTTCATTGACCTGCTCTGGGTAAATCCCCCTTATATCGTAAGCTTTGAAGATTGATTTATCGATTTTCATAATTATTATTTAGTTTTAATAAGCTTGTTCCCCCTTAACACTAAATATAGAGCTCCTAAACCAGCTGTACTTATCATTAAATTTAGCAAGAATCCAACAAATGGAAGTGATGTAAGTATAACCACCACGAGTAGACCAAGTAGCATTGGCCAGTATAGTTTCCCTTTCTTTACATCTTCTTTCAAAATATAAGCTCCAATTGCCAAAGCTGCGAATACCTTGGAAACATACATTGCGATTAGCCACAAAGTCAACCCAATAATACCAAGAGGAAGACCAATAATTGTAACCAATAACAGAACAGCTGCTACCGGAACCAAGATCAACCACCAGAAACCACGGTTAAAGCATTTTAAATATTCCTTTTGCAATACTGCTGAAACTGTTATCGTAAACAACTTCATAAACCCGAGCATGACAAAAGCAAGAAGCAGCAAGCCAAGAAAGTAAAAAACTCGAGTCAGCAAAAACATCTGCGCCATTACTCGATCAAAATCCTTGTTTCTTTGATTCTCACTCATCACAGTTTGCCCAGAAACAAGCAATGAATCGATGTTGTCAATTGATTTCTCTGTTTCTACATACTCAAAATTACCAGCAACTTCAATATTCGGAGCTAATGAAATTTTTTCAGCGGTCAAATACAAGTTCCCACCAATATTCCCGATTACTCCAACGTTTGCAGCAAAAACATTCACATCCTCTGGCTGCTCAGCCTTGATCAAGACCTCTGCACCAGCCGCCATAATGCCCCAGGCTACAGGTTTATTAACTTGCACCTTGGCACCAGCAACCGTCAACATACGACCAATATCACCATTAATGACAATAGTCTCTGCTGCGAAACGGACATTGCCTTCTACTGTTCCATTTATAGTTAGGCTTTGAGCTGCTCCGATCAAATCACCTTTGATGGTTCCATCAACAACAACCGAGTTACCAAACACATAAACATCCTTGTTAATCGTACCAGATAGATCAATTGTATTGCCAGTTCTAATTAAATTGTAGTCAAGAACCTGTTCCTTGGTAACAAAGAAGTTTTCTTCAGCAGAAAAGTCCCCTGCTAGCGCCAATAACGGCACAAAAAGGAGCAGAAAAAACACTATAAACCGTTTCATAGTTTTTAAATTTATTTTTGTAGATTTATTAACTTTTTAGCTTTGACGCTACTGCATATATATTATACAATATAGTTAGAGAATAAAGAAAATTTCTCAAACAGAATTTTAGTATCTGTTAATTTTTTGCGTATTGGTCATGATAATATTTTCCCAA
>Ga0233431_1000933_pt1 | contig 56272 bp, 58 predicted proteins | sample SI_118_April2016_FD_179867 | JGI IMG/M metagenome (GOLD analysis project Ga0233431, IMG submission 179867) | Seawater microbial communities from Saanich Inlet, British Columbia, Canada - SI_118_April2016_200_MG | ecosystem: Environmental > Aquatic > Marine > Inlet | place: Canada: British...
GTGTTTTAACAGAAGCAGTTCAAACTTTGTTAAGGAAAGAAGGTTATTCACAACCTTATGAATTATTGAAAGATTTTTCTCGAGGAAAACATTGTACTGTACAAGAGTTATATGAATTTGTTAATAACTTAGATTTGAAAGAAGAAACAAAACAAAAAATAAGGCAACTTAAGCCAGAAAATTATATCGGTTTAAGTAAAGAGTTAACTGAATTGGCAATTAAACGGTGGGATGATTTCAAAGAGGAGTATGAAGAGCCCTTGCCAGCAGTTAAAAAAGTATTCTTAGATCCGGAAATTAAAACAGTTGAGATTTTAGAGAAATTGAAACAAATGAAAATAACTGTTCTTAATGAACTTGTTTTTGAGAAGGGTGTTTTGTTTATTGGGAAAATGAACTCTCAGTTTGAAGAAGCAAAGGAGAAAGGGTTGATCTGTATCAATTATGATCCAGAAAGAAAAACTAAAGCTGAATATAATATTGTTGATTTGTCTGAACTACCAGACTTAATCAATTCTTTTGGAGGTAACTAAGATGGCTAACACATTTGCAATTCTAGGTGGACAGTGGGGAGATGAAGGTAAAGGTAAATTTGTAGACTGGGCCGCTAAGTACTTTGACATTTCTGCGAGAGCTACTGGGGGTAATAATGCTGGGCATACTGTTTACATTGGTGAAGAAAAACATATTTTTCATTTAATTCCCTCTGCAATAACTTGGAAGAACGTTGATTGTCTTTTAGGAAATGGGATGGTAATTGATCCTTTGATTTTGTTAAAGGAAATTGACACCTTAGAGAAAAGAGGTTATACTGTGGATAATTTGTATCTTTCTGGAAGAGCGCACGTAATTTTCTTACATCATAAAATGCTTGACCATTACAAGGAAAGAAAAAGAGGAAAAAAGAAGCTGGGAACTACTGGAAGAGGAATCAGTCCAACTTATGCTGACAAATGTTATTATTCTGGGATCAGGATTAATGATTTGTTTGATAAAAAAGTTCTTTCTGAGAAAATCAGCACCCACATTTGGGATAAATTTGGATCTTTTAAGAAGTTACATGAAGATGATAATGAAACAATTATAGAAATCTTGTTAAGAACAATTCCAGAGGATAAATTCTTTGACAAATATCGGGAGAAAGTACTTGCTCTTGATAACAAAGTTGATTTTAAAACTTTGACTGAAGTTTTTACTGAAATGTATCTCTCCGTAGGAAAAAGAATTAAGTCTCGTGTCATTGATACAACTCAAAGGTTAGAACTAGCTTCTATGGACAACCAAAATATTCTTTTGGAAGGAGCACAAGGATTGATTTTAGATGTTGATCATGGAAACTATCCACATACAACGTCCTCAAATTCTTCTTATGGAGGTTTGATCACTGGTTTGGGAATTCATAAAATCGATGAGGTTTATAGTATTCTTAAAGCATACATTTCTAGGGTTGGTGGTGGGCCATTCCCTACAGAACTGTTTGATGAAACTGGAGATTATCTTAGGGATGCTGGAAAAGAATTTGGTTCGACTACTGGAAGACCTCGTCGTTGTGGTTGGCATGATGCAGTTTTAACTAGGCACGTAGCTTTAATTAATGGGAAGAAAGTCATAATTAGTAAATTAGATATTCTTTCAGGATTAAAGAAATTAAAGATTTGTAATTCTTACAAATATACCGGAACAAAAAGAGTGTTTAACGGAGAAGTTTATTTTCCTGGGAAGATAATTAAGGATTTTCCAGCGGACAGTCCTCTTTTTGAATATTGTTCTCCTCATGAATGGATAGAGATGGATGGTTGGGATGAAGACATTACTGGGTGTAAAACTTTTGAAGAACTTCCATTAGCTGCACAGAATTACTTAAAGAAAATTGAAGAAATTGGAAATGTAGAAATTAGCTTAGTGGGAATTGGTCCAGAAAGAGAACAAACAATTGTCATGCCAGGGAGATGGAATCTTGAGGTTAAACAGGAAAGTGTTGTTTCTTTTGTAGAAGAGCCAAGGGAGAGAGTCGAAGCTACTTCTAAGATAAAAGCAGTTATTTATGACATGGATAATACTTTGGTTGATACAGATGGGTTTGTAATAAATCATTTAAGAAGGACTGCACAATTGGTTGGTCAAGAAATCACTTTTAGGATTCCTATTGATGAAGAAATTCGTCGTGTACAAAAAATGAACCTACCTTTTGAAGAAATATTTGTGAAATTATTTCCTGATCCAGAAAATCACTTTCACGAAGAATCGTTATGACAAATAATTCTTTCTAAGTATCGTGAAAGTGCAAAAGAAGTTCCTTATTTAGAGACTTTTAATGGTACTTCCGTTGTGGTGGGATTGAAAGAAAAAGGAATTATTCAAGGTATTGTGACGAACCGAGTTTTAATGGCAAGGTATCGGTTAGATCAAGCAGGATATGCCGACTTTGAATTTATTTGTCAACCCGAAAGCAAAGAACAACGCAAACCAAGTCCATTATCGTTAAAACTAGCATTAGATCATCTTTATGTCAAAAACATTCATAATTCAGAAATTGTTTCTGTTGGTGATCATCCAGATGATTATTTGGCAGCTAAGAGTGCTGGAATAAACTTTATTGCTGTTTTGACTGGAGAGAGTAAAAAAGAAGATTTTACTCAATTTGGTTTAGATGAAGATAAAATAATTAGTCATCTGGGAGAATTAAAAGAAAAATTAATTTAATTTTTTTATTTTTTAGTTCCAACAACTAGGACTTCGTGTTTCCTAATCCAAATTCCTGATTCGGTTCTATCGTTAAATTGATAGTCCCTTGTATGTTGTGCAACAATTTCATCAAGAACTTGATTATCTGTGTGTTCATCAAAATCGCGAACTGCACGTGCTCCCAATGTTTTTAAGAAATGTATTAATGTTGCTTTATCTGGAAGATAGCTATCAAAGAAAAATTCGTGTTTTTCTGTAACCTCAAAACCGTTTGTTTCTAATTCTTGTTCTAAGAGTCTAACTCTTTCTCCTTGGGCCATCTCCAAGTTATATCCGCGTGGGCCACGAAGATCGTTTCCAAACATTGCTTTTAATTCTTTTTTATCTCCTTCACCAACTTTCCAAACATAAAATTTTCCTCCTGGTTCTAGAACTCTGTAAGCTTCTGATGTGCTGTGACCAATTGGCCCTAATAAAGAAAGAACCACATCAACACTTTGATTATCTATTGGTTGTTGATTTAATGGACAAACGTAAAGCTTCAAGTTACTTGGTCTTTTTGTTTTTTCAATTTCTGGTATGACTTTTATGTTTGGATGAGTTCCGGTATATTCACTTGCTTGATCTACAAATTGTAATGAACCTGATCCAGGCATTATGCCCATTTCTAATATTCGAGAAGAAGGTTTCATTTCGCTTCCCACATAAGCTACAATATTTGGTGCATCAATATTAACTTCATCATCAAGTACTCTTCTATATGCATCTGGTGTTTGCATTTTATATTTTGATAATTCATTTTTTATAATCATTTCTATCCCTTAGAATATAATTGTAAAAAACTATTTTTCTATTTTTAGAAATCTTGGTCCTTGATAATTTTCTTTTTTAACATTGTCAAGAAACATTTTTTTTGGACGAACCCAGAGGGTATTGCCTTCTTTTCCCTTAACTGGGTCAGGATGATTATAAACAACCATCTCTTCCATTGTCTCCGAATGTAATGCAACTCCAATTACTTCAACAATTGTTCCTTTAAAATGTTTATATTTTCCTAGTTTCATTTTTTAGTGTGTTTATTTGTCTTTATAATAAATTAATGTGTCGTATCCTTTGAATACTCGGTCTTCTTTTTTTACTCCTAATGATTCTAAGAATTTAAATAATTCTTTTTGCACTTTTGAAGAGTTTTCATCACTTATTTTTTCAACTTCAACAAATTTTCCTAGGTCTTCAACATCATCTAGACAAATCTTATAATCGTTATATTTGCATTTTATTCTACTTTTGTTAACTTTAACAACTTCATGAAATCCAATGTTTTTTAGAATCTCATGCATTTGTTTTGAGTCATTAACAATAACTTCGTGTTCAAAACAAGCTAATTCATTTTCTGGAGATATCTTTAATGTAAATCTATTGTCTTTACTTTCTCTTATTCTTAGTACTGGTGTTCCAAGAATAATATCAGGGAATTCTAAATTATTACTTAGAAAAATTTTGTCTTTTTGAATTAGCGGTTCAGAAAAATTACATCCCAGTTCTTTTAATTTTGATAAAAGAAAATCAAAATTTTGAATTTTGGCTTTAACTTCAATTTCTTTCATTCTAACTTTATTTCTTCTGCTAATAAATCTCTTAACTTTTCTTTGATTCCATTTAGCGCTAATAATGCTTCTTGGATGTTTGTCCTTGCAGGGATGTTTTTTCTCTTTTTGTCTGATTTCAATTCAGCAATTGCTATCCTTAAGCTGTGATCATAGCTTTCTATATCTAGTGCTAAATCTTTGAATAAACCAGAAAAAACAATGTCCTCTCGCTCATGTTCTTCTAGAATTTCAAGTGCTTTATCAAAATCTTTAGCATTTGTTGCTGCTAAGGCATCTGTTAATTTTTTATGAAATAATCCCATCTTTATTCCTCTTGTTCGTGTTTGAATTCTTCATCCATCTTCACTAAGTAATCTTTAACTCTACTCATTACTGTTTTAAGTAAGAATCCTTCAATTTTTTCTTCAAAAATCTCAGAAAGATTATTCCATTCAGTAATTCTGTAAAGATTAGCATTAGTTTCAATTAAATGAAGGTCTTTTAATCTTTTTAATTGTCTTCTAATATTTGATGAAGCAATGCCTAACATAGGTAAGCTACTTTCTTTTCTATAGTCCATTACTTTATTTTTAACTTCTTCAGAATGTAATTCTTCTTTTCTTTGTCTTGCTTTCATCAAAACATGAAGAACATCTACAACAACATCACGAGAGTCTCCAGGTTGTAATAATCCTACAGATAAACAGAATTTTCTAACCAAATCTCTACTGCCCATAGTTGGTTTTTCATATCTACGTAATGTTAGCTCCGCTAAGGGAGTATCTCTTGAAATTTTTGCTATTTTTACCACCTCAATTATTTGTGTAAATACCAGAAGGTTAATTTTCCTTCCTCTTTTTTGTCTAATCTTGCAAAATATCTTCTTTCAAGTTGGACCAAATCTCCTTCTTTAAGATTTTTCATTGTTTCTTCACCAATTCCTTTAATTAGGGAATTGTCTTCTTGTAAAACTTCTACTTTTAATTTTGTTTCAGAAGGTAGCCAATGAATTATTGAACCTTTCTTTTCTGAATTTTTATATTCTTCAAATTTTTCTGAAATGAAAATCCATTTTCCATCCTTAATTTCAAAATTACAATAGTCCATTAATCTATGAATAGAGTCTTCATTTAATCTTTTCAAGTCTTCTTGTGAAATTAAAATTGAAGTTTTTGCAATTAATTCTCTTTTACCTCTTTTAGGAAAATCTGGATGTAAATCAAGAAGTACTTTTTCTGCAGGTGCATTTTCAATTGAAACTTCAACAGGATTATCAACAAAGAAATATCTGTTTGCTTTCTTTTCTACAATCTCTTTATTGAATGAATTTACATTTTTCCAAAATTCTTCGATTGCAACAGTTTTATCATTTAAACTTAATCCAATTTCAAGAGCGTATTTTCTAAATGCTTCTGGTTGGTATCCTCTTCTTCTTAATGCAGGTAGGAATGGTAATCTGATATCTTCCCAACTAGTATATTCGCCTTGTTCAATTGCTAATCTTGTTTTTGAACTACTTAATGTAAATCCTGTAAAATTTATCATACCCCAATGTTTATATTCAGGTGGTTCCCAATAGAAATAATTCATGATCATGATTTCTTTTTTTGCATTGTCTGCATGGTCTTTTCCATTTAATACATGAGTTAATCCTAAGTAGTGATCATCAATTGCAACAGAAAAAACCATCAATGGCCATACTCTTTGTTCTTTTCTTGTTTTAGGATGAACGTGTTCATTAATTCGCATGATCGCAAAGTCGCGCATTGCAGGATTTTTGTGATTTATATCTGTTTTTAATCTAAGGACTGCTTCTCCTTCAGCGTATTCATTAAACATTTTTGCATATCTTAATTGATTTACTTTAATTTCTAAATCACGGCAAGGACAAGCTTTGCTTTTAGCTTTCATTTCTCTGAATTTATCAGTATTACAAGTGCAGACATATGCTTTACCTATATTAACCAACTTTTCTGCATGGTCATAATAAATGCCTAATCGAGAAGATTGAACTATTACTTCTGATATATTATTTTCTGATAACCAACGAGCATCTTTTTCAATTAGTTCATATGCCTGCGGGTAAATATTTTCGGGATTAGTATCTTCAATTCTTACAATGAACTTTCCATTATACATCTTAGCATATTCATAATTTAGTGATGCACCATAAGCATGTCCAATATGTAATGGTCCAGATGGAGAAGGAGCAATTCTTACTACCACTTTACCTTTTTCTGCTCGAACTAACGGTTTTAGTGGTCCTTTAATTTCTTCTTTCTTTTTTTCTTGTAACAATTCTGGTGCAATCTTTTCTAACTTAACTTTAATCTCTTCCTTATTTAATTTAGAAATTTCTTTGATTGTTTCTTCAATAGTTTGATTTACTTTTTGAATTTCTTTTTTAAATTCTGGATTATTTCTAAGCGTTAAACCAAGAACTGCTTTTGGATTAATTGAACCATTGAAGTCATAAGCATTTTTTAATACATATTTTAAAACTGTTGTTTTCATCAAAGCTTAGAAAGAAGGGGTTATTATTAAAGATTTTGATTATTGGTAAAAGAAAAAGAACTAAAATCTACCTTTTTCAACAAGATGTTTCATTCTTTTAACAAATGCTTCTGCTTCCATATATAGCTTTTCGTAATCTTGTCCTTTAATCTCTTTAATTTCTCTATGTGTGATTTGTTTACTAAGTTTGTAAAATTTAGTCATTGTATCAACATATTTTTTCTCTAAAAGTTTATGTTTTACATAAACTCGATTTAGAATTTCTGCAACATGTTCTGGTGTTGGTGGAATTTCATTTTTACGCATTAATGCCGCATGTGCAGAATCAATTACTGCCCAATAAAGGTCAAGGGTTGCTTGTAATAAATGCCATTTTGAATTAGTTAAAGTTCTTGGTGCTCTTCCAAAATATCTCCATACAGATTCTTCTGAAGGCCGTATTCTCCCTTGTTTTAACAACATTTGTAAGGGTTCAAAGAAACCAATATCTGTAAGAATAACACCATCACGAAGAATGTTTACTGCTACTGGGTCTCCTGCCTTAACATATTCCCAGAATGAAGTATAGGTCATTGAAGTGACGTGTAATTTACTGGATGTTTTAGCAATTAAACTTTCAACAATAATTCTATAACTTTCAACTAAGGCATCAGTAATTTGGAAAGATGCATCATTACTAATAACTAAAACATCTATGTCACTTTTTGGAGTGGCTTCTCTTCTTACACTAGAACCAAACATTACTCCTGATAACATGAAATCGCCAAGCTCATTTTTTAATAAAGTTGAGAATTTTTGTGCTATTTTAAGATCTTCAGTAGGGTACCTATGAATGTTTTCATTTTCTTTTCTTTGAATTTTAAATTCCATACTACTTTTAAATAAATGATCTGGGCTTTATTAAGCTTTTTTAACTATTCTTCAGTAGGGGTAATGCAGTTATCCCTTCAATTTAATCAAAACATAGTAACTTTTTTAAACCCACTTAATCAAGAAGTGGTTATGTATGACACAATTATTATCGGAGCCGGGCCTGCTGGGTTAGCAGCAGCAATTTATACTTGTAGAAAAAATTTAAAGACACTAATTCTTACTGTAGATGTTGGTGGTCAGGGAAACTTAACAAAACACATTGAAAATTATCCCGGTGCTCTTCCTCAATCTGGAATGGAATTAATGGATAAGTTTAGGCAACAAGCAGAAACATTTGGTGCAGAATTTGTTTTTGGTAAAACTAAAGTTATTAAGAAAGAAAAAGATATTTTTACAATTAGCCTCGCTAATGGGGAAGAATACCAATCAAAAACAGTCATTCTTGCTTATGGAAAAATTCCTCGGATGTTAGGTATTCCTAGGGAAGAGGAATTAATGGGTAGAGGAGTTTCAACCTGTGCTACTTGTGATGGCCCTTTATTTAGAAATAAAACAGTTGTAGTTGTAGGTGGAGGAAATTCTGCATTAGAAGCGGCAGAAGAACTTGCGTCTTACGCTACGAAAGTATATTTGATTCATCGAAGACAAGGATTTAGAGCAGATGAAGTTACTATTGAAAAGGTTAAGAAGAATGAAAAGGTTGAGATGGTTCTTGATTCTGTTCCTGTTGAAATTCATGGAGAGAAATTTGTTACTGATGTGACTATTGAAAATGTTCAAACTAAAGAAAAAAGAAAAATTGCAACAGATGGTATTTTTTTAGAAATTGGTTACATTGTTGACAGTTCCATGGTAAAAGATTTAGTTAAGATTAATGATTATAATGAAGTTGTAGTGGATTTTGTTGGAAAAACTTCTGTTTCAGGAATTTTTGCTGCTGGAGACGTTACAAACACGCCTTACAAACAAGCAGTAGTTGCTGCTGGAGATGGAGCAAAAGCAGCGTTAAGTGCATATGCTTACTTGACTGGGGATAAGAAAACAGTTCCGGATTGGCATTGAGGTTATAGAAATATGAAAAAAATATTCTTGGCTGTTTTTCTAGTATTGATCTTTTTTGTTGCTGGATGTAGTTCTAATATTCCTGCTCCTGCTTCTGAGGAGTTAAGGGAATTTGCAACTTGTTTAACAGAAAATGGTGCAAGAATTTTTGGAGCAACATGGTGTCCACATTGTGTTGAGCAAAAAGAAATGTTTGGTGATGCAATTTCAGAAATTAATTATATTGAATGCACTGAAGAAAAGCAAAAATGTGAGGATGAGAATATCACTCTTTTGCCTACCTGGAGATTTGAAGATAAATCAGAGGTAACTGGTGTTCAAACTTTTGCTTTTTTGGCTGAGAAAACTGGATGTAGTTTACCCTCATAATATTAATTTTTTCTTGTTTTTCACAAAAAGCTTATATATCTCTACTCGAGAGTAGTATTTATGTCTTTGGCTACAACTTCATATGATTTACAACTTAAGCCCTTTGCTGAGGTTGAAGATTTTTTTAGAACGTCTTATCACATGTTAGTTAATTTTGCATCAAGATTTGTTAAAGATCGTGATGATGCACAAGAAATAGTTTCTGATTCTTTAGTTAAAGCATTAGCTAATTATGGTTCTTATGAGCCTGGAACTAATTTTAAAGCATGGTTTTTTAGAATTACTAAAAATACAGCATTAGATTTTTTAGGAAGAAGTGAAACCAGAAATTCAAGATATGGGTTGGATTTAGATGATGTGGTTGCAATTCATGGTTCTGATTTGAGTTATCAAAGAGAAGATCAAGAACAAATTGTTGGAAGACTCCAAGAGAATCGTTATTTATATGATAGATTTGAAGAGTTAATAGACAAACGTATAACAAACTCTGATCAAAAATTGGCAGTAACTCTTAGATATTTAGATGGTTTAAGTTATGAAGCTATGGCGGTTGAAACTGGTTGGCCTATAGGCACGGTAATGTCTCGATTAAATCGTGGGACAAGGGCTATGGGGATTGTTGCTCGTAACAATACTCCTGTTCGTATGAAGTAAACCAATACTTTTATATATCTCTATTATTATTTTCTTATATCAAAAGGTGGTTTAGTAATGAAAAAATTAATTTTATTGGTGGTAATGTTTTCTTTAATGATTTCTGCAATCCCAGTTATTGCTTTACCTGGTGATGCACCTCAACTTTCTGCGACTTTACAATCACAAGATCCTGATCCTGTAGAACCAGGACAAACAGTAATATTAAAATTTAAAATTGAAAATTCTGGAAAAGAAACTAGTCAAGATGTTATGGTTAAAATAAAACCACAATTCCCTTTTACACTTTATGGGGATGTTGCTGAGAAAAATATTGGTAAGTTAAGAGCTGGTTCTACTGGTGCAGATGCAGAAATTGTTGAATTTAAATTAAAGGTTGATGACAATGCTGTAGAAGCTGAAACAGAAATAGAACTATTTTTACAAATGGGAGAATCTGCAACCGCATATACAACTAATGAAATTTTAGTAAATATTCAAACTCATGATGCTGTTTTAGATATCACTTCAATAATAACAGAACCAAAACAAATTGCTCCTGGGCAAGATGCGAAAGTTAGTGTTGTTGTTAAAAATTTAGCAGATTCTTTACTTAAGGATATTAAGTTTAAACTTAATTTTGATGATGATGATTTACCATTAGCGCCATATCAATCATCTTCAGAAAGACGGTTAGCAAATCTTAAATCCGGATATCAAAATTCTTTAGATTTCAGAGTTATTGCAGATCCTGAAGCTGCTCCTGGATTATACAAGGTTCCTTTAACAATAACATATAATGATGAGAAAGGTAATTCCTATTCTGTATCTGATATATTAGCTCTTACAGTTGGAGAAACACCAAATTTAAAAGTTTACATTAAAAAAAGTGATGTTTTACAATCAAATTCTGCTGGAAAATTAACTTTAGAAATTGCTAATGCAGGAAGTTCTAATATTAAATTTTTAGAGGTCACCCTTTTGCCATCTGAGGATTATAAGTTAGTTTCTACCACAGATTATTTTTATTTGGGAGACGTTGATGCTGATGATACTGAAAGTGAAGAGATTAATATTTTTATTAATAAAAAAGTTGAGAAGTTAAGTGTTCCAGTTCAATTAAAGTATTATGATGCTAACAACAAACCATTTCAACAAACTTTAGAGTTGGAAATGGATCTTTATTCTTCGTCGCAATTGAAGAAATTTGGGGTTATTGCAACAAGTAATACCTGGATTTATATTTTAATCATTTTATTAGGGATTGGCGGATGGATTTATTATAAGAAATTTTATAAAAAGAATAATAAGAAATGATTTCATTTTTTTAATTCTTCAATTAATGCGGCCCATTCTGCAAGGATGTTATTATATGAAAGGTATCCTATTTTTTTTAAGGAAACAATTGGGATTTTATTGCCTTTTAAGATTTCTTGTTCTTGATATTCTCTAATGAACTTAAATGGTTGGGTTTTTAATAATGCTATTTCTCTTAGTTCTATCTTCTCATCATAGAAGTATATTGTATAGGCCAAATACTTGCCAATGCTGTAGGCATATACCTTAATCATCTTTTTCATTAAATCCCAATTTTCTTTTGCTTTTTGTAGGTTCTTTGCTTCCACTTGGACCTTAACTAATTTCCAGGAGAAAATGAGGTTATTAATCGATTTTTCACTCTCTTGATATAATGCTTCCTTTGTTGCATCATCAAAGTAAATTTTTTGTTTTTGTATATCTGATAATAACGTTGCAGTACCTTCAAAAGATAGGGCGGAGATGAACCAGTAAAGGTATTGTCTTATTTCCGTAAGTAGAAGTATCCAATCTTGACTTATGTTTGAGTAATTTTTTTTAAAACTTGATTTGCTCAATATGGCTTTTAACCGTTCTTCTCCCTTATTTCTTCTCAATAAGGAATGACTGAGTTGCTCTTGCAAAATATGGCCGACTTCATGGACCAACGTGCCGATAAATTTGTTTGTGTTAAAATCTCCGATTATTGCCAATGCATTAATGTGTAGGGCTGCATGGCTTTGCAGCTCTTTTGGAATGACCCATGCATTTTTTTCTGCAACAGCTCCAAGGGCAGGCTCTTCTTCTTCAATATAAATTGTAATTCTTGGCAATAATCTTGCCACTCGATTTTCAGAAAAAAACAGTTGAATTATTGCATAAATTTTATTTAAAGACTTTTTTTCAACTTTTGTTCTATTAATGATTTTTAAAACTCTTCCATTAACTTTAAATCTTTTTGTTCTAAAAATATCTTTAATTCCCACATAAAATGAATTTTTTTAAAAGTTAAAAAGCTTTCCTATAAAACAGCAAAACCTTTAAAGTAACAAATTCTCCTATTAACATGTTAAAAGATTATTTCAGATTAGCTTATCAGGGAGCGAGTCACCGTAAACTTCGTTCTTGGTTAACTATGATTGGAATTTTTATTGGGATTGCGGCAGTAGTCGCTTTGATGTCTCTTTCTCAAGGGTTACAAACAGCAATTGGTGAGCAGTTTGTAAGTCTTGGTTCAGATAAAATTATTGTACAGGCAGTGGGCTCTGGGTTTGGGCCTCCTGGGACGGGTGCAGAAATTCCTTTGACTATAAAGGATCAAGAAGTAATTGAGAAAACTTCGGGGATTGATATGGCAATTGGTAGGTTAGTTCGTTCTGTACAATTAGAATTTAAAGAGGAAGCAAAGTATGCTTATGCAGCTTCAATGCCTGAAGATGATGATGAGATGGACTTGGCGATTGAGGCAAATAATTATAAAATTGATCAAGGAAGACTGTTAAAAAAAGGCGATAAATTTAAAATTATGATTGGGGCAGATTTTGCCGATGATTTTTTTGATCAATCTTTACAACTTAGAGATAAAATTAATATTGAAGATCAAAAATTTAAAGTTATTGGAATTTTAAAAAAATCAGGGAATCCGCAGCAAGATGGAACTTTGGTTGTTCCTGAGGGTGCTTTAAGAGAAGTATTTGGTATTGAAGAAGAATATGATATTATTCCTGCTAAAGTGAGTGCTGGTGAAGATGTAGCCGCTGTTACTGAAAGAGTTAAAAAGGAATTAAGAAAATCCAGGGATGTTGAGGAAGGTAAAGAAGATTTTACTGTTGAGACACCAGAAAGCCTTTTATCAACTTTAAACTCTATTATGGCGATTGTTCAAGGTGTTCTTGTTGGAATTGCAGCAATCTCTTTATTGGTTGGTGGTATTGGAATTATGAACACTATGTACACTGCTGTTGTTCAAAGAACTAGGGAAATAGGAATTATGAAAGCTCTTGGTGCAAGAAGAGAATCGATTTTACTTTTATTTTTAATTGAATCTGGTTTTTTAGGATTATTTGGTGGATTGATTGGAGTTACAATTGGGTTTACAATTAGTAAGTCTGTTGAAATTATTGCATTTCAAATTTATGGTAGTTATTTAATTAAAGCAGATTTTAATTTATCTTTAATGGTTGGAATGTTGTTGTTTGGATTTTTTATTGGGATGGTTTCGGGATGGTTCCCAGCAAGACAGGCAGCAAAATTAAATCCAGTAGATGCATTGAGAAAATAAATTGAGAAAATAAAATATGATTAAAGATTATATAAAAATTCCTTGGAAGGAAATTAAAAGAAAGAAAACTAGATCTTGGCTCACTTTAATAGGTATTTTTATTGGAATTGCAGCAATTATTTCTTTAATTACTCTTGGTCAGGGATTAGAAAATGCAATTGAACAACAATTTTCTTCCTTGGGCAAGGATAAATTGTTTATTTTACCAAAAGGAGGTTTTTTTGGTATGGGTGCTTCTGAGTTGCTTAATGAAGATGATTTGGAATTGATTCATGGAACTTCTGGGGTGAAAATTGCAACCGGACTTTCTCAGGCTTTTGCTAAATTTGAATTTAATGACTTAATCCACTATGGCTTTATTTCTGGAATCTCTACTGACCCCGAAGAGAGGGCCTTAGTGTGGGATGCACAAACATATGGATTGAGTGAAGGAAGGCTACTTAGGGAAGGTGATAAATTTAAAACCCTTTTAGGTTATGAACATTCTTTAGATGATTTATTTGACGAGAGAGTTGAGTTAGGAGATAAAATTACGCTTCATAATCACGTGTTTAAAGTGGTTGGTTTTTTAGATAAGATTGGTTCTCCTCCAGATGACCAGGCAGCGATCATTCCTTTAGAAGCTTACATTGAAGTTTTTGGTTCTGGAGAGGAATTGAATTTTATAATTGCTCAAACCTCTTTAGGAGAGGATCCGCTTAAGGTTGCTGAAGATGTTGAGAAAGAGATGAGGAAGAAACACGACGTTAAAGAGGGAGAAGAAGATTTTGAAATTCAAACACCAGAACAATTTATGGAAGCGTTTAGTGTTATTTTAGATATTGTTCAGATTGTCTTAATAGGGATTGCAGCAATCTCTTTACTTGTTGGTGGAATTGGAATAATGAATACTATGTATACTGCGGTTCTTGAAAGGACCAAAGAAATTGGGATTTTAAAAGCGTTAGGAGCAAGAAATTCTCAAGTTCTTGCTTTATTTTTAGTAGAGTCTGGTCTTTATGGGTTAGGTGGTGGAATTGTTGGTGTTATTGTAGGGATTGGATTTGCCAAATTAACAGAATTTGCGTTTACTATTGCAGTGGGTCCAGCATTTTTATCAATAAAAATTGATTGGTTATTAATTTTTGGCACATTATTTTTTTCATTTATCATTGGGTGTTTATCTGGTATTGCGCCTGCAAGAAGTGCATCAAAACAAAATCCAGTTGACAGTTTAAGATATGAATAAATGAATCATGAAAATAAGATAGAAATAGATTTATAATTAAAAGGAGATTATTAAATTAAAAATGAAAAAATCCAGTAAAAAAACAATAATTCAACTTAAGAACGTTTGGAAAACATATTATATGGGAGAAGTTTCTTTAGATGTACTTAAGGGAGTTAATGTTGAGATTAATCGTGGAGAGTTTGTGGTTATCATTGGTCCTTCAGGATCTGGTAAAAGTACCATGATGAATCAAGTTGGTGTATTGGATACTCCAACAAAAGGACAGATTTTTCTAAAAGGTACAGATATAGCTACACTTAGTGAATCTGATTTAGCACAATTAAGAGGAAAAACTATTGGGTTTGTATTTCAACAATTTAACTTAATTCCCACTCTTACTGCATTAGAAAATGTTACACTTCCTACTATTTTTCAAAATACTCCTGAGGCTGAACGTATTAAAAGAGCGGAGATGTTATTAACGCGGATGGGTATTGGAGATAGAATGCATCATCGGCCAAACGAACTTTCTGGTGGACAACAGCAGAGAGTGGCTATTGCTCGTTCTTTGGTTAATGATCCTGAAATTATTTTAGCGGATGAACCTACTGGAAATTTAGATTCTAAGTCGGGAAAGCAAGTAATGGAAATGTTAGCAAGATTACATACTGAAGAGGGGAAGACTGTTATTTTAGTTACTCACGATATTGATCTGGTAAAGTATTCTCAAAAAACAATTCATCTAAAAGACGGGGAAGTTATTAAAATTGATCATAATGGTCTGGGTCATTGATCTCTTTCTCTAAAACTCTTTCTATGGAATATATTAACGAGACTATTTACTAAACTAGCTAAATATTTATAAATAGAGATTGCAAATTATCTTCTGGGTGAGGCAGAACTGTATAGTTCAAAGACTCAAATTTTATTGTCCAAAAAAAATAGGTGAGGTGTTTTTTATATGGAACAGAAGCAACTTGATGATATGGAAGATTCATTTTTCGGTGATGAGTTTATTGAAGAAGACGTTAAAATTGAATCAATGAGTGGTTTGGCAAATGAAGTGCCAAAAAAGTCTAAGAAAAGTACAGTAAAAAGTGCTAAAGATAATAAGCGTGCAGCTAAGAAAAGCGCACCAATAGAAAAATCAGAGGTAAAAGTGGTTAAAGAAGAAATTAAAGATCAAGATAAAAAAGAAACAAGTGAAGATGTAAAGATAAGTTCTGTTAATGATGAACCAAAAGTAGAAGAACCAAAAGTAGAGGAATCAAAGGTTAAGACTGTCCCTACCGTGGATCCATGGGAAGAAGAGGAAATTAATGAGAATTCTTCTAGTGGTGGAGCCTGGAAAGTTATTGCAGGGATTTTATTAATTCTTTTAGTGGCATCTGTTTATACTAGTGGATTTGGGTTAACTGGAAGTGCTACAGTGTCAGAATTATCTATGGGAGATGCAGAACAAAAAGCACTTGATTATGTAAATACAAATTTATTACAAGAACCTTTCTTTGCAGAAGTTAGTAGCTCTGAAGATGCAGGAAGTTTATATCAAGTTACTTTATTAGTTGCTGGACAGGAAGTTCAATCTTACATTACTAAAGACGGAAGCTTATTTTTTCCACAAGGTTTTCCAGTTAATGAAGAATTAACACTTGAAGCACAAGACGGACCAGTAATGGAAGTTTCAATTGATGATGATGCAATTAAAGGAGACGTTAATGCACCAGTAACAATTGTTGAATTTAGCGATTTTGAATGCCCTTTTTGTGGCAAGTATATCACTGAAAGTTATCCGTTAATTGTTGAGAATTATGTTAACACTGGAAAAGTAAAATATGTGTTTAGAGATTTCCCATTAAGTTTTCATCCAAATGCACAAAAGGCAGCGGAAGCTGCAGAATGTGCTGGGGAACAAGGAAAGTTTTGGGACATGCATGACTACTTATTTGAGAACCAAGATTATTTGGCTGTGGAAAATTTAAAAGGGTATGCTAAAGACCTTGACTTAAATACTGAAGAGTTTAATGAATGTTTAGATTCTGGAAGGATGGCAGAAGAAGTTGAGAACGATTTATTAGAAGGTCAAAATTACGGTGTTTCTGGAACTCCTGGATTCTTTATTAATGGAAAGCTGGTTAGTGGAGCTCAACCATATTCTGTTTTTGAACAAGAAATTGAAGCAGCTTTAGCTGCTGTTGGAGTAGTTGAATCGGAAACTGAAATGGAAGTTGAAGTTGAAGTTCAAGAAAATAATGAAGTTGAACTTGAAGATGTTTTGGTTGAAGAAGTTAATGAAGATCCTGTTGAGGTAGTTGATGAAGAAGCTATTGAAGAGGTTGTTGAAGATCCTGTTGAACCAGTTCAAGTAGAAAAAGTTCAAACTGGTACGGTAAAGGAATTTTCAATTAATGCTAAGAAATGGTTATTTAATCCAAACAAGTTAGTTGCAAAAAAAGGAGATTTAGTAAAGTTAACTGTTGTTCCAAGTGGTTTAGACTTTATCTTTGAATTACCAGCTTACAATGTTAAACAAGAAGTTAAGGGAAATACAGTAATTGAGTTTGTTGCTGATAAAACTGGGGCTTTTGAGTTTAAATGTGGCAGTTGTGAAGCTTGGAGAGGAATGGCTGGAAATTTGGTAATTGAATAGAAAACCTTTTAACTTCTTTTCTTTTTCTTTTTATTTATGGCTAAAGATAAAAAAGTGCTTAGTAAAATCATGTTAATATTTTTCATGTTAATGATTGCTGCTGGTTTCACTATTCCAGTATTAGATTTTGGTGATGAACAACAATTTGTTGAACCAAGAATTTGTCAAGCAGATGCTGATTGTTATTTGATATGTGAAGATAATCCTGTGAAGGTACTTTGTTCTCAAAATTTGTGTCAGCAGAATTCTTGTACTGAAAGTTCTTATTACCCTTTCAAAGAAAGTCCTATTTCTTTTAAATTAAAGGTTGAGAACACTCCTACCGTATTATTCACTACTTTAGATGATGTTTTTGTTATTTATGATGGAGTGAATGCCCAATTTTATTCTACTGGAATGAGTTTAGGAAACTTATTCGAAAGAATGGGACTAATTAACCAGGAGTATGAATTGTTTGTTAATGGAAAACAAGCGTATTCCTTCGCAAATTATGTTCCTGAAGAAGGAGATGAGATACGAGTAGTTTATTTAAAGAATTAATTTTTTCTTTTTTTTCACACTTTAACATAAACTTTAAATAAACGTCTTTATCTGAAATTTTATGAAAAACTACAAAGAAGACGCGCTAAAATATCATTCTGAAAAAATTCCTGGAAAAATTTCTGTTATGCCCACAAAACCTGCTGCAAATTCTGAAGATTTGTCTCTTGCTTATACTCCTGGAGTTGCAGAACCTTGTTTAGAAATTCAAAAGGATCATTCTAAAGCATATGATTATACCTCTAAGGGAAATCTTGTTGGTGTTATTAGTAATGGTACTGCAGTTCTTGGATTAGGGAACATTGGTCCTCTTGCTGGAAAACCAGTTATGGAAGGAAAAAGTGTTTTGTTTAAGCGTTTCGCAGGGGTAGATGCATTTGATTTAGAAATTGATGAACTTAATCCAAATAAGGTTATTGAAATTGTTGCTTCTTTAGAACCAACTTTTGGTGGAATTAATCTTGAAGATATTAAAGCGCCTGAATGTTTTTACATTGAAGAAGAGTTAATTAAAAGGATGAAAATTCCAGTTTTTCATGATGATCAGCATGGTACTGCGGTAATTACTGCCGCTGGTTTAAAAAATGCTTTACACCTTGTTGAGAAGAAAATTGATGAAGTGAAAATTGTTTTTTCTGGTGCTGGTGCTGCGGCGATTGCTTGTGCAAAATTAATTGTTAAATTAGGAGCTAGGAAAGAAAATATTTTTATGTTTGATAGTAAGGGGTTAATTACAACATTGGTGGATGTTAATAAATATAAGGCGCAGTTTGCTCAGAATTCTGAAGCAAGATCTTTAGTTGAAACCATGAAAGAAGCAGATGTTTTTATTGGTGTTTCAGTTGCGAACATTATAACTTCAGAAATGCTAAGATCGATGAATAAAAAACCAATTGTTTTCGCAATGGCAAATCCAAATCCAGAAATAAACTATGAACTTGCTAAAAAGACTGTTCCTGATGTTATCATGGCAACTGGTCGTTCTGATTATCCCAATCAAATAAATAACGTGTTAGGATTTCCATTTATTTTTCGTGGTGCCTTGGATGTTAGGGCTAGTAAAATTAATGAGGAAATGAAATTGGCAGCAGTAAATGCTTTAGCTGAACTAGCAAGAGAAGAGGTTTCTGAAGATATAGAAAGAGCGTATGGTAAAGATATTTCTTTTGGGCCAGATTATATCATCCCAAAACCTTTTGACCCAAGAGTATTGAAGAAGGTGTCTTTAGCTGTAGCGAAAGCAGCGATGGAAAGTGGCGTTGCAAAAGTTCCAATTAAAGATTTAGTTAAATATGGGGATAGTTTAGATGAATTGTCACAGGTACTTTTAACAAAATTCTCTTAATTTTCTTAATTATTTTTTTGATTAGTAGTGCGTTTTTCTTTTTTTATTTTATACAACATCTAAATGTTTATATATCTTAATTTAGCCTGGTTAATTATGAAATTTGCAACCATTACTGGATTTTTAGATAAGTTAGGAACTATTATGAATTTAACTTCTGAAGAGTTAGATTTATTGAAAACTGCACAACGAACACACCAAGCAGAGTTAGAAGTTAATGGGAAAAAATATCCTGCGTATCGTGTCCAGTATAATGATGCTAGGGGCCCTACAAAGGGAGGTATTAGATATCATTGGGAAGTTGATTTGGAAGAGGTTAAATCTCTAGCATTTTGGATGTCTCTAAAAACTGCAGTTGCAGATATCCCTTTAGGTGGGGCAAAGGGAGGGATTACTGTTAATCCAAAAGAATTGTCTAATGATGAGTTACAAGAACTAAGTAGAAAATGGGTACAGGCATTTTACAAACATATTGGTCCCACTAAAGATATTCCTGCTCCAGATGTTTATACTACGCCTCAAATTATGGCCTGGATGAAAGATGAGTATGAAAATTTAATTGGAGAGAAGGCACCTGGCGTTATTACTGGTAAGCCAATTGAAGTTGGTGGTTCTTTAGTTCGAGACATTGCTACTGCACTTGGTGGGGTGTATGTTTTAGAAGAAGCTGTTAAGAAAATTAATCTTGGGGAGAAGAGCGTTGCTATTCAAGGATTTGGAAATGCAGGTATGAATGCAGCAAAATTGTTGATTGAACACGGATACAAAGTTGTAGCTGTTTCTGATTCTAAAGGTGGAATTTATAATTTTGAAGGATTGAATCTTGATGAAGTTATTAAAATCAAAACTGAAACTAAATCAGTCATTAATTATTCTAATGCCACAAAAATTAGTAATGAGGATTTGTTGAAATTGGAGGTAGGTGTTTTAGTTCCTTCTGCTTTAGCAAATGCAATTACTAAAGAAAATGCTTCAGGTGTGAAGGCTAAAGTCATTTTAGAATTAGCAAATGGTCCAACTACTCCGGAAGCAGATGAGATTTTATATGCCAACAAAGTATTAGTATTACCAGACATTTTGGCGAATGCTGGTGGTGTTACAGTTTCATATTTTGAATGGATTCAGAATAATACTGGATTATACTGGAAGGCAGAAGAAGTTAGAGAAAGGTTAAAGGAGAAAATGGTTATTGCCTTTGAAAAGATTTGGCAAGAGTTTGATAGTAATGATCATGACTTTAGAACTAATACATATCTTTTAGCTATTAAAAAAATTTTAGTTGCTGAGAAGTTGCGTGGTAGGATTTAAGGAAAAAACATATAAATTCTTTTTCTTTTCTTTATATTGGTGATGATAAGTTGAAAAAAATATTAAGTTTATTTGTAATTTTGTTCTTATTTATTTTAGTTATTGGTTGTCAAGAAGTTAAGGAAGAAACATTAGAACCAAAAGGAGAGATTATAATAGAAACTGAAGAGGGTAGTTCTGTTAAGATTGAAGGCTTTAAAGAAGGGGAATGGTGCCCTAAAGATGCTCAAATATCTATTAGTAGTACGGATGGAGATTTAGTTATGAATATTGTTGGTATTGTTGAAAGTGGTGAATTTGAGGGATTATGTCATAAACTTACAGAATTAGATAGTGCTACTGGAATTATGAAAGTCAATATTTATGTCGATGAAAAGGGGAAAGGATTTCAAGTAATTGAATCTGGTGAACAGATTATTAAGCAAGAATATCAAGAATAAATGCTTTAATTTTTCTTTTTCTTTGTTTATATAACAGAAAACAATAAAAACTAGTCCTTATTCTTGTATTTTTATGTTAAGAACACACACTTGCGGAGAATTATCAAAAGAAACTGCTGGTCAAGAGGTAACTTTGGCTGGTTGGGTAGATTCAATACGAATTGGCGGGAAAATTGGTTTTCTAGACATTCGAGATCGACATGGAAAAACTCAAGTTTTTTTAAACAAAGATCTTGCTCGTGATTTTAGAAATTTAAACAAAGAAGATATTTTACAAATTAAAGGAATGGTTAACGCTAGGCCAGAAAATCAAGTTAAAGGAACTGGTACGGGCGAGATTGAATTAGAAGCTAAGGAAATTATTATTCTTAAAGAGGTTCCTGAATTACCTTTGGATTTAAGCGAGGAAATTGAATCTACTGAAGAAACAAGATTAAGGTATAGATATTTAGATTTGAGAAAGAAAGGAATGCAAGATGCATTAATTTTAAGGCACAAGTTAATAAAATCTGTTCGAGATTTTTTAGATGAGCAGAAATTTTTAGAAATGGAAACTCCTATTCTTGCAAAATCAACTCCTGAAGGTGCGCGAGATTATATTGTTCCGTCACGTACTTTTCCAGGTAAATTTTTTGCTTTACCTCAATCTCCACAAATATTTAAACAACTTTTAATGGTTGCTGGATTTGACAAATATTTTCAAATTGCTAGATGTTTTAGAGATGAAGATTTAAGAGCAGATAGACAGCCAGAATTCACTCAATTAGATATTGAACTGTCTTTTATTGATGAAGAAGATATTTATTCATTAATGGAAAAGTTAATGACTTTTGTTTGGAAGAAAGTATTAAATCAAGATATTGAAACTCCTTTTCCTAGGATTACATACAAGGATGCTATGGAAAAGTATGGGAATGATCGTCCAGATACCAGAGAAGAAACTGGCAAAGAATTTAGTTTTATTTGGGTAACTGATTTTCCAATGTTTGAATTTAGTGAAGAAGAAAATAGATTTTTAGCTATGCATCATCCATTTACTTCTCCTAATTTAGATGATTTAGAATTTTTACATAATGATAAAGCTAAAGTTAGAAGTCGGGGATACGATTTAGTTTTGAATGGGAATGAAATTGGTGGTGGATCAATTAGGATTCATGATACCAAATTACAATCTGAAATTTTTAAGGCTCTAGGATTAAGTGAAGAGGAAGCAAAGGAGAAGTTTGGTTTCTTACTTGATGCACTAAGATTTGCTCCCCCTCATGGTGGATTAGCGTTTGGATTAGATCGTTGGGCAATGATTATGGCTGGAAAAAGTTCCATTCGAGAAGTGATTGCATTTCCAAAGAATAAGGAAGCAAAGGATTTAATGATGGACGCACCTTCAGGAGTTTCTGGTGATCAGCTTAATGATGTTAATATTAAGTTAAAGTAAATTTTTCTTTTTTCTTTTTAACTTCAATTCTATTAAAACTCTTCTTAATATTTATATATCAATTAGTTTTACTTATTTTTATTATTGGAGGTTTAATTAAAAATGACATTTAAAAATCAATGGAATACTCTTAAAGAGAATTGGATTATTGCATTAATAGTTTTATTAGTTTTATTAGTGCCAATGTTTTCTGGAACTACTGGATCTTTTTCAAAAGGTTTTGCCGGTCCTTCTGGATTAATGATGGAATCAGCAATGGTTGCTCGAGACAGTATGGTGTATAACGAAGGATTTGCTTCCGAGATTGAAGAGAGGAAAATCACTAAGTCTGGGTCCATATCTTCAGAAGTTGAAAGAGGGGAGTTTAAGGAAGGAGAATTAAAATTAAAATCTTTAATTTCTAGTACTGATTCTTTTTTAATAAATGAAAATGTTAATCGTTACGGCGAAGGGAGAGATTCTTATTATTATGGGACTTATCAAATAAAAGTTGAAACAATCAAATATGATTTAATGTTAAAGGCTATTAAAGAAATTGGAGAAGTTCAATCTTTTAATGAAAATTCCAAAGATATTACTGGGAGTTATTATGACATTAAAACTGAATTAAACGCTGAAAAGGAGAAATTAGCACGGTTTGAACAGATGTATGATGAGGTTAAAGATATTTCAGACAAGATTGAGTTAAGTGAGAAAATCTTTGATCAAGAAAGAAGGGTTAAGTATCTTGAAGAAGCGATGAGTAATAAAGATTTACAAGTGGAGTATTCAACAATTTATGTAACACTAAAAGAAGAACAATCTGGTTATGTTGGCATGGCTGTTGTGAAATTTTCTGAGTTGGTTAGAAATATAGTAAACAGTTTTAACAACATTTTAAGTCTACTTTTCTGGGCAGTACCATGGGTAATTTTAGTATTATTAGGTTGGTTTATTGTTAAAAAAGTAAGAAAGTAAATTATTTTTTTATTTTTTCTTTTATCATAGAAATTATTAGGTAGATAACTATAGCTGACATACTTCCTACAAGAAACCACAAAGAATAATCTGGAGTGCTTTGAATACAATTCATTGCTTTATATCCTGTATCATAAATCATTGCATCTGCTATTGGGGCTGACTCCATGACTGCTTGAACTTTTCCTGATTCAAAACCAGAAAATTTTCCAGTGAAAGATTGAACAATTTTTATTATTGCAGAAATTCCAATAACTGTAATTGCAACCGGAAGAATCCCTTTTAATTTTTCTTTTAATCCTGATATTTTTTTTGGAGTTATAATGATATATTTATTTGCTAATTTGTAATGGTTAACTTCTCTTCCTTTTTTGCTATAATGGAATTCTTCTACTACAACAAGGCCTGCTTCTGTTAGTTTTTGTAAATGGTAATGGACTGTTGAAATTGGGATTTTTAGTTCTTTTGAAATATTTGCTTCAGAATCCTCTTTTTCTGTAAGGTAATTTAAGATATTTCTACTTGTATTACTAGTAATTGTTTCAGCTAATTTTTTTGTTCTTTTTTCATTAAGGTCAACTAGTAAAAAATTATTTTTTGCCATGCTAGGGATATGTTCTGTTTATTTAAATAGATATTGATAACTTCTGTTTGATTAGAAGTTAAAAATAGGACAAATAGTATATTTTTAATCTTGAAAATAAATTGTTGTATGTTTTTAGAAGTCTACTGGAAACAAAAAGTTTCTAGCTACAAGGTAGGCAATGAAAATCGCAATTAAAACAACTGCTTCCCATTTGTTTAGTTTTTCATTTCTCCAAAGGAAATAAAATATTAAAGAAGCGATTCCAATTTTTGCAGGAAGGTCATAGAACATGGTTACTTTAGGGATGGCATAACCAGAAATCATTGCTCCCAATCCAAGCCCTAATAAGGGGTTTGTAACATTACTTCCAATTAAAACTCCTGCAGAGATCCCTTTTTTATGTTTCATAACTGCAATTAATGCAGTTGTTAATTCGGGAAGTGCAGAGGCAACCCCTAAGAGAAGGACACCAAAAAATGAAGCGCTGATTGGTAATTCTGTAACTAAAATGGTTGAGGCATGGATTACTTTATTTGCAGCATAAGCCATAATAGCAAAAGATAGGACAGTAATTCCAATCTCTAAACAAAGTTTTGATGTGCACAATTCTCCTTTTTTAATTTTTTTAACTTTTTTATAAACAATTTGTTTTACTGTTGGGTCTTTATGTTTCTTTTTTCTTTGTCTTTTTTCTAAATAAATCAGGTAAGCAATGTATACTAAGACCATTATTGTTCCTTCGATTCTATTGATAAAACCTCCAATAGTCATTATCCACATTAAAATTGCACCTGCAATTAGTGCGCCAACTTCAGAAATAAGATTTTTTCTGATAACTACAACTGTTCCTACTAATCCAACTAAAGCGAGAACAAAACTTTGTTGAAATATATCTGATCCTACGTTTGTTCCAACTATTAATCCAGAGATTGTGTTCATTAATGAAGGTTCTTTAAGAATATCAATACTACCAACAACAGCTGCCATAATCTCTGGGATAGAAGTTCCAATGGAAAGAATGGTTAATCCAATAAATGTATCACTCCATCGAAAGTTATGTGCAATTTTTAATGTACTCTTTACCGCAATTTCTGCTAAAACTAGAATCCCAATAACTCCAAGTATTAAAGTAATTATATCTTGCCACATCTTTTTAATAGTTGTAATAGTGTAAACATTTAAAAACCTTATTCCTTTTAAAATTTAGATGAGCTTAACTAGTTTAAGAAAAGATATTGACAAATTAGATCCTAAGTTTGTTAAAAAATTGTTTGTTATTATAATTAAAAAAATTAAGGGGGAATTAAAATGAAAGCATTATTTGTAATTGCGCAGGAAGGATATCAACCAAGAGAATATGGTGTCCCTAAACAAATTTTAGAAAAAGCAGGAATAGAAGTAATTACTGCCTCCAAAGAAGTAGGAAAATGTACTAGTTCTATCAAGGATTTTACTGAAGCAACAATTGCAATAAGGGATGTTGATGTTTCTGATTATGATGCAATTGTTTTTATTGGTGGTCCTGGGGCGGTTAAATTTCACAAAGATGTTGAAGCTCACCTAACATGTCAGGAAGCGATTAATCGTGGAAAAGTTTTGGCTGCTATTTGTATTGCTCCTTTAACTCTAGTTTATGCTGATGTTTTGGAAGGAAAAAAAGCAACTGTTTGGAATCAAGATGGGAAACAAGCTGAAATAATGACTCAGAATGGTGCTGATTTTGTTGATCAGGACGTTGTAGTTGAGGGTAAGATAATTACAGCTAATGGCCCGATGGCCGCTGAATCGTTTGGTAAGAAAATTTTAGAATTGTTGAAATAAGTTTTTTTTGTAATAATTTTCTTTTCTTTTTATTAACTCTACAATAATTATTTAAATGATAAAATATTCTTTTAGTATATAAAGAGGTTAATATGTTAAAGAAGTTTGATGTGCTTTGTATAGGTTCGGCTGTAGTAGATCATTTTCTTGAAACTCAAGAGAAATTTAAAGAGATTAAATTAGGGGATAAAGTTCTTGTTAAAAATTTAGAAGTTCATTCTGGTGGTGGTGCTACTAATGCTGCTGCTGCTCTTTCGAAGATGGGATTAAAGGTTAAGATGTTAACCAAACTTGGAATGGATAAGGAAGCAGATTTTGTTCTTAATGAAATGAAACAGTACAGTGTTAAGAATATTTGTTTACATCGAAGTAAGAAAGGGACAAATTTTTCAGCATTAATTACTTCAGAAAAAGAAAAAGATAGAGTTATTTATGCGTACAAGGGGGCGTCCCAAGACTTATCTCTTAATGATTTTAAAAAATCACAGTTAAGAGCAAGATGGATTTACCTTGGAAGTTTAATGGGAAAATCTTTACAAACAGCAAAACAAATTGTTCAAGATGCTAAGAAGAAAAAAATAAAAATATTTTTCAATCCTTCTTTGTACTTAGCTAAGAACAATAAGTTGTTAAAATCAATTTTAGAAGCAACGAGTATATTAGTTTTGAACAAAGAAGAAGCACAGGCGTTATTAGGGAAGAAAACTCAGTCTTACAAACAATTATTATTGGGATTACATAAATTTGGACCAGAAACTGTAATTATTACTAACGGACCAAAGATCTTGTATGCTTCTTATGAGGATGGTTTTTATAGTATTCTTCCTCCAAATGTTAAGGTAAAACATACTGCTGGAGCTGGAGATTCTTTTAATTCTGGATTTCTTGCAGGAATTATCAAAAAGTATTCTTTTGAAGATTCTTTAAAATTTGGAATTGCAAACTCTTTATCTGTGATTCAACATGTCGGAACAAAGAATAAACTTCTTAATGAAAAAGAAGCATTACAAGTTATTAAAAAATATAAACTTAGGGTGAAAAAATGTTAGCTGATACAAAAAAGATATTGCAAAAAGCAAGGAAAGGAGGGTATGCGGTTGGCCATTTTAATGTTAATAACATGGAGATTGTTCAAGGAATAGTTCAAGCTGCAGAGAATCTTAAATCTCCAATAATTTTAGCCACTTCTGAAGGAGCGATTAAATACGCAGGAATTAATTTTCTTTGTGATTTAGTTAAGACTGCTTCTAAGCTTAGTAAGATTCCAATCGCTTTACATCTTGATCATGGTAAAGATTTTAAAATAATTAAACAATGTATTAGTCTTGGATTTTCTTCTGTAATGATTGATGCGTCTCATGAGGATTTTGAGACTAATATACGGTTAACAAAGAAAGTAGTTCAATTGGCGCATAAAAAAGGTATTTCTGTAGAGGCGGAGCTTGGAACGATTGGTGGGACGGAAGATTTAGTCTCAGCAAAAAAAATAATTTACACTAATTCAGATAAGGCGAAAGAATTTGTTGATAGGACTGGTTGTGATTTCTTAGCGATTGCAATTGGGACTTCTCATGGCGCTTATAAATTTAAAGGAGATACTAAATTAAGAATTGATTTATTAAAAGAAATTAAGACCAAAACAAAAATACCTTTAGTTTTACATGGCGCTTCTGGTGTTCCTAAAAAACTGGTTAAGATGGCAGAGAAATATGGGGCAAAGTTGCATGGAGTTAAGGGCGTTCCTAATAGTCAAATTAAATTAGCAGTAAAGAATGGTATTAATAAAATTAATACTGATACAGATTTGAGAATAGCTTTTGATGCGGCAGTAAGGAAGGTTATTAAAACAAAACCAACAGATTTTGATCCAAGACATATTCTTGGTCCAGCAAGAGAACTAATTACTAAAGTTGCAGAGGAACGTATAAAATTATTTGGGAGCGTAAATAAAGGATGACAACCACAAAAAAGATTTACATTGGTTCTGATCATGCAGGGTTTAAATTGAAGAAGCAAGTAGATAGGTGGTTAAAAAAGAACCATATCCTTTATGAGGATTTAGGAGCTCACAAATTGGATAAGAAAGATGATTATCCAGATTATGCAGTAAAGGTTGCAAGAAAAGTGGTTAGGGAAAAGACTTTTGGGATTTTACTTTGTGGATCTGCACAGGGTATGTGTATTGCTGCAAATAAAATTAAGGGAGCAAGAGCAGTTGTTCCATTTTCATTAAAGGAAGCAAGGTTATCTAGAGAACATACTGATGCGAACATTATCTGTTTATCTGGATGGTATTCACATTTACACAAAACGACCAGAATGTTGGAAGTTTTTTTAACAACACTATTTACGCAGGAGGAACGTCATGTTAGGCGGTTAAAAAAAATTAAGCGGTTAGATAAATGAAACAAAAAATTTTCCCATCATTAATGCCAAAAAACCAGAAACAACTAGGTCGTGATCTTTTACATTTGAGGGGAGTTGTTAAACATCTTCATTTAGATGTTGTTGATGGAAAATTTGCAAAGAATAAAGTTTTAATGTTCCCATTTAAATTAAAAAAAGAATTTTTTTATTCTGCTCACTTAATGGTTAAAAACCCAGAGCAGTGGATAAAAAAACACGGTAGAAAGATTGATTTAGTTATACCTCATCTTGAAGAATTAAAAGATGTTGATTCTTATATTAAAGAAAGAAAAAGGAAAAAAAGTAAGGTTGCTTTGGCAGTACTTCCTGAAACAAGGTTAAAAAAGATAAAACCCTATTTGAAAGAGTTAGATTACATACTTCTTTTAACTGTTCATCCTGGGTTTTACGGATCAAAATATTTAGTTAGAAATTATCGAATAAAAAGGATTAAAAAAATCAACCCCAAAATTAAGATTATTGTTGATGGTGGGATGAATCCAAAGACTATTAGAAATGCTGCCAAAGCGGGAGCTGATTATTTTGTTTCTGGTTCTTATACCACTAAATCTGATGACCCAAGACAATCAATAAAAAATTTACTTGAGGCAATAAAAAGATGACTAAGTGCCATTCATCTAAGCACAATTTGCCTAGATTAGTTCCTCCAAGAGTAAAGAAAAAAATAAGAAAAACAGCAATATTGCTTTTCTTTATCGTTGTATTATTTATTATTGGTTTATTGTTTCTTGGAGTGAAGGTTAAATTTTTGATTAGTGAAGAATTGGAAGTCAAAATTTCTTCAAATCAATCTTTATATAGTGTGAAATCTGATCAACTAGTAGGGATTAGTTTTGTTGTTGAGAATAATAATTTTTTAAGGTGTGACAGTTATTGTGAGTATAGTTTAATTGATTTAATGGATAACCAAGTTAAACAAACTGATCATTTTTTCTTAGGGCATAGCGAAGCTTATTTTGGAGGATTACAAATTCCTGCAACCAATAATGGGAACAAGTTGTTTTTGTATGATTTACAAGTTAAATGTCATAACATTAAGAGTTTGATTTGTAGGACAGAAGAGAAAAATAAACATAACTCTGCTTTATTTATTCTTGAAACTGAATATTCTGGACAAGAATTATTATTAAATAAAAAAATTGAAGAAAATTTGAACTTGGCACTAAATAAACATAATGGTGCATTATCAAAGATTGCTGAACAAAGAGAGAAATTGAATTTTTTCTTTATCCTTAGTAATGAGGAAGAGATTTTAACTAAAAATCTTGATGAAATTGAAACTGAATTTGTGGATTTTGAAAATTCTTTGATGGACCAAATTAAAATTTGGCAGGGGAGTGAGTTAAAAAAGTTTTCTACCCTTACAGGAATTGATTCCATTTTAACAGATTTAACTAATTTAGATATACAACTCTATTCTTTAATAGAATTAAGAAACAGTACATTGAATATTATTAATAGGATTAACCAAATAAAGGAAGAGATTATTGAATCTTATCATGATTCTCCATTAATTGCTAAAGAGTTGAACAAAATTGAATTAGTTTATCAACAAATTACGAATGGCGGTAATTTTTCAGAGCAAGAAATTAATCAAGTAGTTCAAGAGAGTGAATCTGTTTTATTTAAGTTAGTTGATGACTACCAACAAGAAAAAGAACAGTTAGTTGAACATTATTCTGATGCGCTAAACAAGGAATATAATGGAAGTAATTGTTTAATTTTGCTCCAGATAAAAGAAGAGATTGTAGTGCAAAACCTTAGTGGTGATACAAATAATCTTGAGAATTTTATTAATAAAAATTGTATCATTAATCAGTCAACATTTATTTTTCCTAATTTAACTTTATTGCCTGTTCTTACCACAGAACTAATAAAGGTTGAAAATAAAATTTTTTTAGGAGAGCAGAAAAGACAGTGTTGTGCTTTTAACACCTGTAAAAGTTATGGTCAAAACAATGAAACTCCAACTTTGTTTATTCACGGTCATTCTTTTAATGAACAAAATACTCCTGAAGTTTCTTTGGCTGCCTTTGCTAAGATACAAGAAGAAATGCAAAGTGATCACTTTATTAATGTTGGAGATGTTAGTTATGAACATTTTTATTCTGGGTTAGATAAATGTTCTTTCCCAATGACTATGAGGGCGACGTATTATTACATCCCTCATCTTAGTTTTGGTAAATATCAAATTGCTGCTCAAAAAACTGAAAGAATTGAGAATTATGCATTAAGATTAAGAGAGATGATTCAATTTATTAAAGATAATTCTGGAAGTTCAAAAATTAATATTGTTGCTCATTCTATGGGTGGATTAGTTCTTAGGCAGTATGTTGATCTTTTTGGTGCTAATGATCTTAACAAAATTATTTTCGTTAATGTTCCTCACAAGGGAGTTTCTGGTAAGGTTGAAAAATATTGTTCTGTAATTGGGGCATCTAAAGAATGCGAGGATCTTAGTGTAGGGAGTATATTTTTACAAAGAATTAATTCTAAGCCCTTACCTGGAGGGGTTGAGTTGTATAATCTTAGAAGTAAGGGATGTTTAATGGATAATGCTAAAACTGGAGATGGTATTGTGACTTTTGATAATGCTTATCTTGAAGGAGTTGAAGATTTTATAATTGAAGGAAAATGTACTGATACTTTACAAACTAGTTTGCACAATGATGTTCTTGATCCAGAAATGTATCCGCAAACTGTTGGGTTGATTACTCGTTTACTTAAAAAATAATTAAAATTGAAGTGATTTTAAAAAGTTAGAATTGATCTATTTTTTTTGGTATCTCACATAGGGAGCTAAAAGTAAAATCTGCTTCTAATTCCTTTCTAATTTTTTTATAATGGAATTTTTTGTTTATTAAAACAACTTTAATTTTTTCTTTTTTACTTGCTATAACATCAGAATTTGAATCGCCAATATAAATCACTTCATTTGGTTTAAGATGATGTTTTTTCAAAACATGTTCGAAGTTTTTTAGTTTTGAGTTTGGCCCCCCAAGAATTTCATCAAAGTATTTTGATAACCCACAATGTTTTGCTACTTGTTTAACCTCTTTTTTATTTTCAAGTGAAAGTAAGAAAATGAATTTGACTTGTTTTTTAAGCTCTTTAATTATATTTGTACATTGAAATAATGGGCACACATTAAGACTTTGTTGATAATGTTGACCAAAATGGTTAGCAATTAGTTTTAATTCTTTTTTTGTTGGTTCTCTTTTAAGGAATGTTTTTGTAAGGCTTTTGACTTTTTCATCCCTATTCATGCCAGAACCAATAAGTTTTTGATATTCTTTTTTAACGCCTTTTTTTATTTCATAACATTCCTGAAATACTTCAACCATTGCTTGTGCTTTTTTATCTTCAGACATAATTAATGTGCCATCAAAGTCAAAACCAATTGCTTTAATTTTACTTTTCATTTTAAAGATACCAGCTAAAAACAATAATAGCAGTGTAGACTAAGAAACTGAATGTAAAATATCCTAATTTGCCTTTACTTCCAAATGGGATATGATGTCTAATAATTGTATATAATAAAACTCCTGTAGCTAATCCAATTAACATAAATTCAAACCATAGTGGTAGTATTCCATAAAGGAGAATTGCCAGAACTACTCCCAATATAGTTGAGCTTGACAACAATACTGATTTAATCCTAGAAGGATGACGTTCTGCTGGTAAATTACTTAGGAATGTATATGAAACCATTGGTATTAAAAAAATAATTCCACCTATGAGGTTTTCTCTTGTAAAAATTACTAAAATCATTCCAATAATTATATGGTAAACAAAAGAAAAAGATTGTTCTTCAATAGAAAGCATTTTAATTAATTCGTGGCTTCGGCTATGTTTATAAATTTCTTTTTCAATTATATGGTGTATAATAAAACCAACGGGAATGGAAATAAACAAAAATCTACTAAGAGAAAGGGCTCCTTCTGTAAAGGTAGGTAATAATTCTAATAATACGTAAGTTATAGAAACTCCTGCAGAAAGGGAAACTATTCGGCGATGCCACTCTTTATTTTTAATACTATATCTATTACTATAATAATATGTTATAGAAATTACTAAAGCTAAGATTAATGGTAAGTATTCTTCTATCACCTTGTTATGTAGAAATAAATATTACTTAATAATCTTTTCTGTTTGTGTTGGGGTAAGACAAAAGATTTATTAAATGATTATGCTTACTATTTAATTAATAAAAAGAGGTTGTTATGGAATTAAAAAAAGTTTCTGATTTAAAGAGTATGGCAAATCAGATTAGACAAGATACAATTATTTCTCTTACAGAAGCAAAGTCTGGTCATTCTGCAGGTCCATTAGGAATGGCAGATATTTTTACTGCACTTTATTTTAATGTTTTAAAACATAATCCTAAAAAACCTAAATGGAAAGATCGTGATTTCGTTGTTCTTTCTAATGGGCACATTTGTCCAGTACTTTATGCAACAATGGCAAATTCTGGTTATTTCCCAAAAAAGGAATTAATGACGTTAAGAAAATTGGGTACAAGATTACAAGGACATCCTCACCGAGAAGCTCTTCCAGGATTAGAAACAACTTCTGGTCCTCTTGGTTCAGGCTTAAGTCAAGCTGCAGGAATGGCTTATGCATTAAAGTTAGATGGAAAGAAAAATAAAGTGTTTTGTTTAACTTCTGATGGTGAACATGATGAGGGAAATCATTGGGAAGCGGTACTTTTTGCTGCAAAACATAAATTGAATAATTTAATTACCATTCTTGATAGAAATTATATCCAAATTGATGGTAATACTGAAACAATTATGCCTCTTGATCCTTTAGATCAAAAGTATCGTTCTTTTAATTGGAATGTTAAAAAAATTAAAGGAAACAATATGAGACAAGTTTTGTCTGCTTTAAAAAAATCAAGAACTAATAAAAAAAGACCTTTAATGATTATTGCTAATACTATCCCTGGAAAGGGAGTTTCTTTTATGGAGAATGACTATACTTGGCACGGTAAACCACCAACAAAAGAACAAGCAGCAATTGCTCTTGCTGAATTGAGAAAAAAACGGCATTATTTAGAACATGAAAATTGTAAAAATTGTAAAAATTTGCATGATGAATGTGTTTGTATGGACGGTCAATAAAAATGGATTTTAATAAAAATATATATCTAAAAGAGCAGAATAAAAAAATTCCTACTAGAAATGGGTATGGGGATGCTTTAGTTGAACTTGGAAAAAGGAATAAAAATGTAATGGTTCTTTGTGCAGATTTAACAGATTCTACAAGAGTTATGAAATTTAAAGAAAATTTTCCTGGCAGATTTGTAGAGATTGGAGTTGCAGAACAAAATTTAGTTACTGTTGCCTCTGGATTAGCGGCGATGGGAAAAGTACCTTTTGCTTCATCTTATGCAATGTTTTGTCCAGGAAGGTGTTGGGAACAGATTAGAACTACAATTTGTTATAATAATCAAAATGTTAAAATAATTGGTGCCCATGCAGGTGTTTCTGTTGGTCCTGACGGGGCCACTCATCAAGCTTTAGAAGATATTGCAATTATGCGTTCTTTACCGAACATGATTGTTATTGTTCCTGCAGATTATGAACAAACAAAAAAAGCAACAAAGGAAATTGCTAAGTACGTTGGTCCTGTTTACATGCGGTTTGCAAGGGAAAAAACTCCTCAAATGACTACCCTTAAGACGCCGTTTAAAATTGGTAAGGCACAAATCTTTAGGGAAGGAAAGAGTATTTCAATTATTGCTGCTGGTCCAGTGGTGTATGAATGTTTAGTTGCTGCAGAAATGCTCAAGGAAAAAAGAATTGATGCACAAGTAATTAATTGTCATACCATCAAACCATTGGATCAAAAGACCATTTTATCTGCTGCTAAGAAGTGTAAATGTATTTTAACCGTTGAAGAACACCAAATTACTGGGGGGTTAGGTGGAGCTGTTGCAGAATTTTTGAGTGAAGTTTACCCTACAAAGATTAAACGTATTGGGGTTAAGGATCATTTTGGTGAATCTGGGACTCCTGATGAATTATTAAAAAAATTTGGGTTTAATGCAGTTAATATTTACAAAGAAGCCTTAAAGATGTTAAACAAGAGATAGAAAAACAAAATGGTTAAGATATATGAGACAATTATTGTTGGAGCAGGGATTGCAGGTTGTACTGCGGCAATTTATGCTGCTCGTAAACAGATGGATTATCTTCTAATTACAGAAATGTTTGGGGGGCAATTTTATGAATCTGGAGAAGTGTTAAATTATCCTGGAATTGTTAATACTACTGGAGCAGATTTTGCTAAGGTGATGGAAGAACAATTGAAGTTTAACAAAGTTAAACCAGTTGTTGGAACAGTTGTTAAAAAGATTGAAAAGAAGGGAAATAATTTTTTAATAAAAACTAATAAAAAAGAATATGTAACAAAAACAGTGATTTTAGCAACTGGATCAAAACCAAGGCAGTTAGGTGTTCCTGGAGAAGATAAATTTCAAAAATTAGGTGTTACATATTGTGCGATTTGTGATGGTCCTTTATTTAATGGTAAGGATGTTGTTGTTATTGGTGGCGGGGATTCTGCATTGGAAGCAGTTGATTTTTTAGAGAAGGTTGCAAAGAAAATTTATGTTTTGAATATTGATGATAAATTTAAAGCACATGAATATTTACAAGCAAGAGTTAAAAAAGCAAAAAATGTAAAAATAATTAATAATGCAAAAACAACTAAAATTTTAGGTGATAAATTTGTTAATGCTTTAGAATATGAACAAAATGGTAAGGTTAAGAAATTAAAAGTTCAAGGAGTTTTTGTTGAAATTGGAAGAGTTTCTAATACTAATTTTGTTAAGGGATTATTGGATTTGGATGAACATGGACATATTGTTGTTGATTGTCAAACAAATTCATCTGTGCTGGGTATTTTTGCTGTTGGCGATTGTAGTTCTGTTCATGAATATCAATATGTTATCTCTGCTGGAACTGCTTGTATTGCATTATTAAAAGCAGCAAAGTATCTTGCCAAAAAAAATTAAAAATAAATTAGTTCTATTTAACCTTTTAATTCCTTTTTTAGATAAGATTTAAAAATAGTATCTCAAAATAAGGTAATATGGCAAAAACAAGTAAAAAAATTGGATTAAATCCTGTTGAAGCAGCAGTGTCTGAAACTTCTACAGAAAACAATAAATCCGCTAAAAAGAAAATTGTAGTTAAAACAATGTTGGCGGGTGAAAGAGTAATTACCGAAGTAAGTGATGAAGCAAGAGAATTGTATAACCAATCTAGGTTTGGAACTCTTGCAGAAAAGGGAAAGGTAGAACTTTCTTTACTTGAGGCATTTTACTTATTAGAAAAAAGCAAAATTGAAGTAAGAAGTGAAGCTGGCCGATTAATTTCTTTTGAATCTTACTTAAGAAGAGCAAGAAAAGTTGAACCTAATTTTTGGGTACGATATTGTGTATTCAAAGATATGCGTAATCGTGGTTATATTATTAAAACTGCATTAAAATTTGGTGCTGATTTTAGAGTATATGATCGTGGTGTTAAGCCAGGAGAAGATCATGCAAGGTGGATTGTTTATCCCGTTAATGAAGGAAGTACTTTAACTTGGCATGAATTCTCTGCAAAGAATAGGGTTGCTCATTCAACTAAAAAAAGGTTGTTAATGGGCATTGTAGATGCAGAAGGAGACGTAACTTATTATGAAATTAAGTGGATGCGTCCTTAATTTTCTTTTTTTTAATTTTCTTCTTCTTAAAAATAGAAAAGTTTTCTCCCCTGCGGGCTCGAAAACTATATAAATCAAACAGAATAATTAGTTCCTATGCAAGATAGGGACAAAATACTTAATTTTCTTAGAATTACAGGTCCAACTACTCCCACAAATGTAGCTAAAAATATCAAATCTGATGTTCTTTTGGCATCAGCTTTACTTTCAGATCTTTCTTCTCAAGGTAAGGTAAGGGTTTCTAAATTAAAAATTGGTGGTGGATCACCTTTATACTATTTGTCTGGGCAAGAAGAACAATTATTTAAGTTTGCTGAGGAAAATGTTAATCCTAAAGATTATCAAGTTTTAGTGCGTTTAAAGGAAGATAAATTGCTTCGAGAACAGGATTTAGATTTACTTTCAAGATTAGCATTACGTGGACTTAAGGATTTTGCAATCCCTTTAAATGTTAATTTTCAAGGAGAAGTAGAATTATTTTGGAAATGGCATTTGGCAAATAATGAAGATGCTAACAAATTAATTGGGCAAATGATCAATGCTTCACCTCAAAATGAATCTGAACCAGAAACTCAAATTGAAGATCAAGGTGGAAAAGTAGAAGAAGTTAAGGAAATTGAAGCAAATAAAATTGAAGCTGAACAAGAAGTTCTAGATAATAATGAGATTGAGGATAATTCAGAAGTTCAAGTTGAACCAGTAATTAAAGAAGAAAATAAGGAAGAAAACGTAAAGAAAGTACCAAAACAAGAAGAAAAAATTTCTGAACAAGAAATTAAAACCCCCGAAAAAGAGATTGTTAAAAAAGAAAAAAAGGAAGAAGAGACACCTAAATATAATGTAAAGGAAGACAAGGAAGAGGAGAAAGAAGAACAAAAGAAACTCTCTTCAGAAGGGAAAAAATCTTTATTACAAAAAGTTAAGGAGAAAGTTGTAAAACGTAAACGTAAATCTGTGGAGGATGAATTTGTACCTCAAATTGAACAGTTTTTTTTGAACTTAAATATCAAAATTCAACAAAAAGAGACTGTGCGAAAAAATGCAGAAGTTAATTTTACCGTTAATGTTCCTTCAGTTGTTGGGCAAATTACTTATTTTTGTAAGGCAAAAAATAAATCTCGAAGTGATGAAAAAGATTTGTCTGCGGCATATATGGAAGCACAAGCTAAAAAAATGCCTTTATTGTTTCTTTATACAAATGAATTGAATAAAAGATCATGGGAAATGCTTGACTCTGGTGTTTTCCAAAATGTTGTTGTTAAAAAAATTGAATAAATATAACATAAAATGAAATAAAATGGGATTACAATTTAAAGATTTAATTGTTAAGGAAGAAATTACAGTTAAGAATCTTAAAGATAAAATTCTTGCAGTTGATTCAATGAATTTACTTTACCAATTTCTTACTACAATTAGATCAATGGACGGATCTGCATTAACTGATTCTAAAGGGAGAGTAACTTCACATTTAATTGGTTTGTTTTCAAGGACAACGTCATTAATGGAACAGGGTTTGAAGTTAGTTTTTATTTTTGATGGTAAGGCTCCAGATATTAAGAAAAAAACTTGGGAAAAAAGAACTGCGATAAAGAAAGAAGCCACATTAAAGTTAAAGATTGCAGAAGAAGCTGGAGATCTTAAAGATATGAGAAAATTTGCTTCAAGAACAGTAATTTTAGATAAGGAGATGATTAGTGATGCTAAAAATGTTATAACTGCATTAGGGTTGCCAATAGTTCAAGCACCTTCTGAAGGGGAAGCTCAAACTGCATATATGGCTAAGAAAGGGGATTGTTTTGCTTCTGTTTCACAGGATTATGATAATCTTATTTTTGGTTGTCCAACGCTTATTCGAAATTTATCTATTGAAGGTAAAAGAAAAAAAGCAGGAAAATTTGCATATGAAAAAATTAAGCCAGAAGTAATCAAGTTACAAAATGTTTTGGAACATCTAGATTTAGAAATTGATCAATTAATTGTTTTAGCAATTTTAGTTGGGACCGATTATAATCCTGGTGGGGTTAAGGGAATTGGTCCTAAGACTGGATTAAAATTATTAAAAGAATTCCCTAACAATTTTGATGCTATTTTTGAGAAAGTTGGATGGAAAGAAAATTATCCTGATTTGGAGTGGAAAGAAGTTTTTAACACTATTAAGGAGATTCCTGTTACGGATGATTATCAATTAGAATGGAAATCTATTGATGAGGAGAAATTAATTCATTTGCTTGTTGAGGAACATGGTTTTTCTGAAGAGAGAGTTAAATCAAAATTAGAAAAATTAAAACAAGTAAAGGAAAATTTGAGTCAAAAAGGATTAGGAAGTTTTTTCTAAAAACCTTCTTCATAATGGTTACTTTCTGGGTTCCATTGAATCCAAGAGTATCCTCTTTTAGTTTTTTTCCAATCATTTAAGCCAATTTCTTTTAACATTGAATAAATTCTATGTTTTCCTTCAACTGGGTCTTCAACTTCTCCTTTAAATTCAACTTCAACAAAAAATCCCAGGTCATCGACATTGTCGCAGTCAAATTGAAATTCTTTATAGCTATATGATTTTCTATGTTTTTTAATTACAGAAGTTTCTTTAAATCCTAATAAAGTGATGATTTTTAATGCAGCTTCTTTATCTCCAATAAATGTTTCAATTTCATCTGCATACAATGATCTTCCTGATTCTGGATCTCTATGCCAAAGTTTATAGCAAATTTCATTCCCTTTTTCTGAAGTTCTAATTCTAAACCATTCATCTGCATCTTTTGTTTGGTCTTCGGGATTAGTATATGCAAAAGTTTTATGCGGTGGGTCAAAGTAATAATCTGTGTGGGAATAGTCCTTGACCAATTCTGCATTTTTTTTTAGCCAAGCCATTAGTGTTTCTGGATTGTCTAATTTTAGTTTAATTTCAATTTCTATGAATTTCATATTTATTATTTGTTGTACTAATTTAAGAAAGTTTCCCTTAATAATTGGTAGAAATAGGTTTACCTTTTAGCGTATCCTTTACTTACTTTTTCACTCCAAAAGCTTGGTAAGCTATTTGTTATAAACCCTAAGAATTCATCTGAAAAAATATAAGTTATTCCAACAGTTTCTTTTAATTCTTTAAACTCTTTATCTACGCCTTCATAAACATTTTTAATCTTTTTTCTTTCAAAATCTTTTTGTAGCAAAGAAGATGGTTTTAAAATTAAATAATCTGCTTGTCTAATCGCATTAACTTCAAGATTAGCAGAATTTTGGGTTATAAAAATTACACTTAGGTCTTTATGTCTGGCAATTAATAAAATTTCAGATAAAAGCTTATTGGCATTAGTCATGGCTTTTCTAGAAGAAAATTCAATGCCTCCTTCATCAATTAAGATAACAGCATCATTTTGGATCGCTTCAATATCACTAATAACTTTTATCCATCTTGGTAATGATTCCTCTTTAAATCCAAGAGCATAAATATTTTTGTTTGTTTTTACTCTAAAATTCTCTAATAAACGCATTCCAATAGCACTTTTCCCTGTTCCTCTTGCTCCAAGGATTAGTCCAATAGTACTTTTATTTTTGAATAATTTATTTTCAAATGTAGAAATTTGGCCTTGTTTTTTCTTGATTACTTTTAACGAATTATATCTTGCTGGATTATTTGGTCGTTTTAGTTCTTTGGCTTTTTCTTTACCTTCATTAGTTTTTCTTTTGATTAAAGAGAATGATTTCTTAATTAACCACCATGATCCTTTTAATGGATAATAAAATAGTCCTTTTAGGGTTATTTTTGTTCCTTTAACTAACTTTTTCTTTGTCCTCTTTTTCATCTTTTGAATAAAAGTAGCATTTGAATTTAAATCTTTGCAATAAGTTTATAAAATTAAAATTCTTACTTATTAAAATGTTAGTAGCAAGGTCTGAGTTAAAAAATGCTCAAAAATTAAAACAAATTTTAGTAAAGAAGGAATTGTTAGATCCAAATTATTTACTTATTAAGGAGCTGGGAAGGATTTATTTCCCTGTTAAGAAGAAAGTCAAACTCTCTGTTGGAGAGATTATTGATTCTAAAATGAAGTTTCAGAAAAAGGAAGTGCCTCCTAAAATTGAAGATTTGTTAAAAAATAAATTATCTAAGAAGGAAATTAAGCTAATTCCTCGTTCTCAAGAGATTGTTGGAAAGATTATGATATTAGATATTCCTGAAGAGTTGAAAAGTCGAGATAAAATGATTGCACAAGCTTATTTAGAGATGAATGATCATGTTGAAACTGTTGTTAGGAAGGAACAATTTCATGAGGGTGAATATCGACTTAGGAAAGTTAAAATTTTAGCAGGGGAAAAAACAAAAGAAACAATACACTATGAAAATGGGGTGAAGATCAAACTTGATTTGGAAAAAACGTATTTCTCTGCTCGGTCTGCAAATGAACGATTAAGGGTTTCAAGATTAGTGAAATCTGGGGAAGAGGTTTTAGTAATGTTTTCTGGTGCGGCCCCATATCCATTAGTTATTGCAAAGAATTCTGATGTTAAGGTGATTTATGGGATTGAAATGAATCCTTTGGCACATCAATATGCGTTAGAAAATGTTTCTTTAAATAAATTAGATGAGAAAATTGCTATTTTTGAAGGTGATGTTCGTGTAATCCTTCCTAAAATCAAGAAAAAATTTGATCGTATTGTTATGCCCTTACCTAAAACAGGAGAATTATTTTTACCTTTAGCATTAAAGAAAATTAAATTAGGTGGAATTGTTCATCTTTATGCTTTTTTAGATGAGGCAGAAATTGACAAAGAAGCTAAAAAAATAAGAGAGATTTGTAAGGGTGCAAGGAAGACTGTAAGGATTCTTAGAAAAGTAAAGTGTGGCCAATTTTCTCCAAGAGTTTTTAGGATTTGTTTTGACATTAAAATTATAAAATAGAAAATAAAAAAAATAAAAATAAGAAGTTTATTCTTGTTTTTCTTCTTCAACTGGTGCTTCTTTTTCAGCTTCAGGTGCCTCTTCAACAGGTTCTTCTTTAACTGGAGCTTCTTCTTCAGTTGCAGGTGCTTCTTTAGCAGGTTGTTCTTCAACTGGTGCTTCTTTTTCAGTTGCAGGTGCTTCTTCAGCAGGTAAATCACTACGTTCAGATGCCTTTTCTAATAAACTAACTTGTTCAGCTTTAAGCCCTTTTTCTCCTTCTACGGGTTCAAAAGAAACTCTATCGTTATCTCTTAAAAAAGTTCCTTGTGCTAATGCTGTAAAATGCACAAAATAATCTTTCTCGTCGTCTCCACTTACAAAACCAAATCCTTTTCTTCTGTTGAAGAATTTTACTGTTCCTTCCATTTTTTTCCTCCAAAACTAAGACACAACACTCCATATCTTAGTTACTCTTAAACTTTATAGAGCGGAGGCATATTTTCTTTATAAAGATTCCGTACAGGGATGACTTTGTATTTTAATGAGAAGAAACTGGCTTAAGCGAGTTTATTGGCCATAAATTTATAATACAAGGGAATTATTAGAATATTAGTAGTGTGGAAAGCGCGATGATTATGTGAACACCATTCCTTCCTTATAGGATACGGTAGTAACTGATGAGCGCCCACAAACTATTGAAAATTAATGTTTTCTTTAATTTTTTCTTTAATTTGGTTTAAAATGTCTTGGTTAATAGGATTTTCTAATTTTTGAACTAAGGGATTTGGTCCTCCTTCGTCTTTCCATTCTATATTAGCAAAATCTCTTGGTTCGTTGTATCTTGGCATAATATGAAAATGGGTGTGTTTATCTTTCATCATTAGCATTAACCAATTAATTTTATCATAATTGAAAGATTTTTTTAGGCCGTTTTCTACTTCTTTTACAATCTCTCCAAATTCTAACATTTCTTCACGAGTTGTATCTGAGAATTTTTCTAAATGTCTTTTTGTGATTAAAACACAAGACCCTAATTTAGTGTTCTTTTTTCTAATTAACAATTTCCAATGGGTATATTCTTTAATGAGATTATTTTTTTCATCAAAAACGTCAAAGATATTACAACAATCCATTCTAACCAAAGAATTTTTGATCTTGTTCTTCATCTTCTTCTTGTCTTACTTTTTCAATTCCCATTAAGAAATCTTCTTGAGTAACGTAGTCTCTATCTTCACGAATTGCAAAATAGCCAGATTCCATGCATACTGCTTGAATTTCTGCACCAGAGAAAAATTCCATCTCTTTTACAATCTCTTTAAGTTTGACATTTTTCAAGTTCATGTTTTTAGTATGTACTTTAATGATCTCTAATCGGCCAACTTCATCAGGTAAACCAACTTCAATTAACCTATCAAGTCGTCCAGGACGAATAATTGCTTTGTCAAGAATATGAATCATATTAGTTGCACCAATAACTTTTACATCTCCAAGATGATTGAATCCATCTAATTCTGCAAGTAATTGCATAAATGTTCTATTAACTTCTCTTTCTCCAGATGTGCCTGTTTCAATTCTCATTGCTGCAAGAGCATCGATTTCATCAATAAAAATAATAGACGGAGCTTTTCTTTTTGCCAAGTTGAAAATCTCTTTAACTAGCTTTGCACCTTCTCCAATGAATTTTTGAACCAGTTCAGACCCAACAATTTCAATAAATGTTGCGTTAGTACTATGGGCTACGGCTTTTGCAAGTAAAGTTTTACCTGTTCCTGGTGGACCATATAATAAAACTCCTTTAGGTGGTTTTATTCCAATCTTTTTGAAAAGTTCTGGTTTTTTTAATGGAAGCTCAATAACTTCTTTAACTTCGTTAATCTCTTCTCCTAATCCACCAATATCTTTCCAGCTTTCTAATGGTTTTTCAATAATGACATATTTCTCAACTTCCATCCCTTCGCCAAGATCAACTTTATTAATAACATTTAATGATTTTTGATCTACTAGAACAGTATCGCCATTAACCACTTCTTTTGCTTCTTCAGAAATATAACAGAAAAACTTGTTTCCATTAGGTAATTTAATGACTGCTTTATTTTTATCAACAATCTGGACTATATCAGCTACTAATAATGCTGGTTTTTTGATATTACTTAGTTCATTACTAGCTTTGTTAAATAATTCACGTAACATGGCGCTCTCTTCTTCTACTCTACGAAGAGTTCCATTTAGAACTTTATTTTCTTCTTCAAGTTTTTCCACATTTTTTGTTAGTGCTTTATTTGTTGATTCAGTATCATCTAGTTCTATTGTTTCGGAATACACTAATTTCTTTTCTGTGTTACTTTTTGCCATGGTTCTAATATATTTTAAAGAGTATATATAAAGGTTATGAGGATTTATGTTTTAATTTTTAAATCTTTTTTTGAAATGGTTGAACAAACTATTTATTTTATTGATTTTTTTTAAATTCATAATTCATTTGATCAATTTAATTTTGGAATTAATTTAATTGTTGTAACTAGTTTTCTTTTATTTTTTTAATAATTATAATCTCATAAAAAAAATAATCAATGAAACGATTTCCTCTTTTTAATTTTTAAAATGGTTTTTTAGAATTTTTGTGTTTGTGAAAATATTGTTGGAAAAATTTCTTTCTTTTTTTCTCTATTTTATTTTTTCTCGTCTATACTTTTAACGTTTGTATCTTTCTGGGTGCTTTTGTTGTAAATTAGTCAATATTTTTTAAGTAAATTTATTTTGTTTTTTTACTAAATTGTTTTTTTAAATTTTTTATTTTTATTTTTCTTAATTTTTTCAACTGTTTTTCATTTGTTGTTTTGTCGTCTTTTAAAATTGTTTTTTTATTTTTTATTTTTTATTTTTGTGTTTTTATTTTTTTATTTGTGTTTTATTTTTTTTGTAAAAAGAAAACATTTAAAAAGGAAGTTTGCTTTTCTTTTCTTAAAATAACCTAAAGAGGTGTGATGATGGCTAAAAAAGTTGTAAGGAAAGCAGTTAAGAGAAAAGTTGTTAAGAGAAAAGTTGTTAAGAGAAAAGTTGTTAAGAAGAAGGCTGTGAAAAGGAAAGTAGTTAAGCGAAAAGCTCCAGCTAAGAAGAAAGCAGTTAAGCGAAAAGCTCCAGCTAAAAAGAAAGCAGTTAAGCGAAAAGCTCCAGCTAAGAAGAAAGCAGTTAAGCGAAAAGCTCCAGCTAAGAAGAAAGTAGCTAAGAAGAAAGCAGTTAAGCGAAAAGCTCCAGCTAAGAAGAAAGCAGCTAAAAGAAAACCGGCTAGAAAGAGATAAGTTCTTCTCTTTTTTTTCTTTTTATTTTTTTTCTTTATTAATTCTTGATTAAATTTATTTTATAAGAACCAATTGATTATTCTATTAAAGAACATTTTAATATTGTCGAAAGAGTTATTTGCTTTGACTTCTAGAATTAACTCTTGTTTATCAAAATAGGATTGATTCTCCTGATCTTTCCAGGTGGTTGTTACGCTAATTACATTATTTTTACTTACTCCAATCCCTTCAAGTTTTAATTCAAATAACTCGTCCTTAGTAATTTGTTCTATTTCCCATTTATTTTCTCTGCCTGGAAGTTCCATAGTTAAAATAATATTTTTTGGTAAATTAAATGAATTTTTGCTTAAATTAAATTTTAAACTGAATTCTTGACCATAATTTATCGTTTTTGGAGAATTAATTGTAATATTTATACTCGGATTATCTAAAACTACATATTCTATAGAGGATTTTTTTTCAATATCTTCATTTTCTGCGCTAATTAATAGTTTTTGCCATCCTGCTTTTTTTGCTTCAATAACAATCTCTCTAGTTTCTTTTTGATTGATTGGCAAATTAATTATCTCGCAAACTTTTCCAAGACAAAAATTTACTTTATTCAAATTGCTGTTTCCAATGTTTTTCACAGAACATTTAATTGTCATCTTTTGATTTAATTTTATTTCATCCTGATAAATGCAATTAAAAGAAACTTTTCTAGAATATGTTTTTTCTTCGTCCTTTACTGTTAATTTATCGATCTCTTGTTTTGAATAAAAATTTGTTCCAGCTACTGCTTTAAATGAATCTTTTACAGAAACATTTTTTTCTGAATAGATTATTGTTGGGAAAGTGTACCAATAAGTAGGATTAAGATCTTCTGGAACGTTAACTACCCAAAACGTTTCACGAACTTCTTTTGGAGACAATAAGATTGGTCTTTTATTTTTCCCAATTATATTAATCTCATCAGGAACAGCAAGGCTTAAGGTAGTTGCAACATAATAATCTGCGGTATTTTTTAAAATTCCTTTAATTAAATTATAACTCCCCAGATCTACAGAAGAAGATAGGATCTCTTGTTCTAATATGATTTCGTCTTCTATTTCATTTCCTTTTTCTAGTACTTTAACATTAAAATCTAATTGGCCAGTTTCTAATTTTACTTTATTTGCTAACCATTCAAATTTAGTGGCTGGTTTTGAAGGGTCATCACTTTCTCTTAATTTTATGTGGGTAACATCAATGTAACCAAATTCTCCAAATGTAATGTCAAAACTTACCCAGCCAATTTCGGGAAAATAAACTTCTGCCCACCCATGGGGTTGCCAATTTTCTTCAAACAGTTCTGAGGTAGTATAAGAGATGCCTGAGACAAACCTTGCAGGGATGCCCAGAGAACGGCACATAGCGATAAACAAAGAGGTCATTTCATCACAAACGCCTTGTTTATTTTCTAAAACCCAAGATGCTGATTGGGAGGCGGTTGCAGTAAGAGTATTCAAATCATATTCTACATTTGTTTCTACCCAACTAGCTAAATTAAATGCAACTTTAAATAAATCGTCTTCTCCATCTGCTAATTCTGTTGCTTTTTGGATTATTTTTGGATTATCAGAATCAATAGTTATTGTTGGTTGTAAATACTCTTCTAAACCTATATTTGTTAGAGGAAAAGAAATTTTATTTTTTACTTCATTCTTTTTATTTTCAGTATTAATAATAGCACTATAATAATATTGTTTCTTTTCTAATTGTTGATCATCCCAATAAAAAACGACTTTATTACCATTAGTCTCTCCAGTTGTATCAATTTCAAACAGTGTTTGTCTATAATCTTCTTTTGGAAATAATAATAATTCCACGGTAACTTCCTTTATTGTTGCAGCAGAATTTTCTGGTACTAAAGTAAAAGCTCCATTAATATCTAACTGTAATTTTAATGAGTCTTTTTGGTAAAGATTATTGTCTTCTGCGAGGCAATTTATGCTTAATAAAATTAAAATAATTATTAGTAATGTCCTTTTCATTATTTTAAGGATTATTGTGGGGAATATAAATATTACTTTCTAGAATGAAAAACATTATAAACTATTATTGAAATATTCTGATTATGGAAAGAGGTGTAGCTTTACTTAGTGGAGGGATTGATAGTCCTGTTGCAATACATTTAATGCAAGAAAGATTAGACATTATTGCAGTTCATTTTCATCAAATGCCGTTAACTGGTCCTGAAGAATTAGAAAAGGTTAAGGATTTAATTAAAAAATTAGGATTAAATAAGCTTTATATGGTTCCTTTTGCAGAAGTTCTTAAGTTACTTGTTGAAAAGTGTAATCATCGAGATTATTATACTCTTTCTAAAATTTTAATGTTTAAGGTTGCTGAATTAGTTGCAGAGAAGGAAAGTGCTAAATTTTTAATTACTGGAGAAAACTTAGCTCAAGTAAGTAGTCAAACATTAAGTAATCTTAAAGCAATTACTAAAAATTTGAAATTGGAGATTTTTCGTCCTGTTTTAACTTATGATAAACAAGAAATAATTGATCTTGCAAAAAAGATTGGTACTTATGAAATTTCTAAGGGTCCGGAAATTTGTTCTTTATTGGGGCCGAAAGATCCTTCTACTAAAGCTGATCTGAATAAAATTAATGCTCAGTTAGATAATATTGAACTTGATAAGATCATGCAGGAAAGTTTAAATAAAGCTGAAATTCTTAAATTTTAAAATGATAATTACAACTACAGAAAATATTGCTGGAAAGAAAATTAAAGAAGTTATTGGTGTTGTTCGTGGTAACACTATTCGATCAAGACATATTGGTAGGGATATTATGGCTGGACTTAAGACCATTGTTGGTGGAGAGATTAAATCTTATACTGAGATGATTTCCAAGGCTCGAGATGAAGCGATTGCTAGAATGAAAGCTGATGCTGAGAAATTAGGGGCAGATGCAATTGTAATGGTTCGTTTTACTACTGCGGATGTATTGCCACAAGCGGCTGAAGTTTTAGCTTATGGAACTGCAGTTAAATTAGAATAATTTCTCTTTAGAAACGTTTTTATATCTTGAATTAAAGAAGGATAATATGAAGTTATACAACACTTTAAGCAAGAAGAAAGAAGAGTTTAAACCAATTGGCAAGGAAGTAGGCCTTTATTGTTGTGGTCCTACTGTTTATCATTTTGCTCATATTGGAAATTTACGTGGTTTTTTATTTTATGATTTTGTTAAGAGAGGATTATTATTTAACAAATATAAAGTAAATCACGTTATGAATATTACTGATGTAGGTCATTTAACTTCTGATTCTGATACTGGTGAAGATAAGATGCTCAAGGGAGCAAAACGAGAGAAGAAAACAGTTTATGAAGTTGCTGAATTTTACACCCAGGCATTTAAAGAAGATTTAAGAAAACTTAATTTTATTCTTCCTAATCATTTCCCAAAAGCAACAGAACACATCAAAGAACAAATTGATTTGATAAAAAAACTTGAAGAGAAAGGGTTTACTTATACTAAAGGTGGGAATGTTTACTTTGATACTTCTAAATTAAATGATTATGGAAAATTAGCAAGATTAAAATTGGATGATGAGGGTCAATCTCGAGTTGAAAAGGATAAGAATAAGAAAAATTCTACTGATTTTGTTTTATGGTTTACCAAATCAAAATTTAAAGACCAAGAAATGAAATGGTCAAGTCCTTGGGGAGAGGGTTATCCAGGATGGCACATTGAATGTTCAGCAATGTCAATGAAATATCTTGGAGAACAGTTTGACATTCATTGTGGGGGGATTGATCACATTCCTGTACATCATACTAACGAAATTGCTCAATCTGAATCAGCTACTGGTAAGAAACCTTGGGTAAAATATTGGTTACATAATGAATTTTTAGTTTTATCTAAGGGAGAGAAGATGGCTAAGTCAGGGAATAATTTTATTACTCTTTCGGTCTTAGAAAAGAAAGGTTATTCTGCTCTTGATTATAGGTATTTTTGTTTAGGAACACATTACAGAAATCCTTTAATGTTTAGTTATGAAGCAATGGATTCTGCTAAAACTGCTCGAAAAAAGTTAAATGATAAAATTTTAGAACTAAAAAATAATGGTGGTAAGGTTAGCAAAACTTACTTGGAACAATTTAGTCTTGGAGTTAATGATGATTTGAATACTGCTAAGGCTCTTGCTACTTTTTGGGAAGTGATGAAAGATGATTCTTTGAATGATAAAGATAAGTATGCTACTTTATTGAAATTTGATTCTATTTTTGGTTTAGGCTTAGCTGATCTTAAAGTTGAGAAGATTCCTGTTGCTGTTAAGAAGTTAGCTGAAGAAAGGTTAGCTGCTCGTCTTACTAAAGATTGGGCTAAGTCTGATGAACTTCGTGATAGAATTAAAGAATTAGGTTACATTGTTGGTGATACTAAAGAAGGGTATAAGGTTGATAAGATTTAACAATGGATAATTTTGCAGCATTAGACGATTCTTTAGTTTATCAAAATAGTATTTATGTTTATTCTCATGCTTTAACTGTTTTTAATCAAGAACCAGAAGTAATTTATTTTGTTGGTGATAATCAAGACATTTATTTACATGAATCTGAATTAGCTGATTTTGTAAGGAGAACAATATCTTCTGAATGTTCTTTATTTGCATGTATGCATTATTTTCGTTATTCTACCTTTTGGGAAGAATTAGTTTCTCAAGGCGTTGATAAACAACATCCTGCTCCAAGGAGTGTTCATAAGACATTTATTCAATCGCATCATGCTGCTAAAGAAACTGCAAAAAGAGTTTTGGAAGAAAGAATAAAAAGTTAGGATTGGTATGATTTAACTTGTTTTATTAGTTTTTTCATCTCTGGGAGGTATTTTGGAAGAAGTTCTTTGACATCTTGAGAATACTTTGAAGGGTTATTTTTTAATTCTTCAGAAATTTCATCTGTATAATAAATTTCTATTCCTGATGTCTCTCCATCTTTAAAATTTAAATGGCCATCAAAAAATCCTATGAAAATTGTTGTAATTTGTGGAAATATTACGAATGAGCCATCTGTGTATCTATAGTTGGCTTGAAAATTGTTAATTGTTTCTATTTTTTTGAAAACTCCATTAATTTGTAAATCTGTCTCAGAAATTGCGGTACCAAATTCTTCATCACTTAATCCTGCTGCTGGGAAACCTAACTCTTCTGCACATTCTCTTAAAAGAGTATATTCTGGGGATTCATCTCCTCTGATGTGGCCACCAATTGTTTTGTCATATAAGTGTTTGTTTTCTTTTTTTAATCCACTTCTTTTTGTTAAATAAATTCCCCCTTTAGAATTCATTAAGAAGACTCTAATGGTGTGAACTTGTCTGGTTACTTTTTTTGTTTTTTGATATTCCTTTCTAATCTCTTTATAGAATTTTTTTCTATTTTGTATTCCTAAAAATTTTCCTTTAAGATCAAAAATTTTTACTCGTTCTTTATATAATTCAATTTCACTTGTCATTATTCTTTCTCTTTTTTAATTGGTATTAAATATTTTTCATATTTTTGAACCATAAATTTTAAATCTTCAGTAAATTCAGTTGGATTTACTCTTATCTCTTCTTTTAATTCTTCTATTGAAAATAATTGGATTCCAGAACTTTCTCCATCAATAAACTGGATGGGACCGTCATAGTGGCCTACATATGTGGCGTGTATATATGGCTGAATAAATGATTCTCTTTTTTTGGTTAATCTTACTGATTGAAAATTGTTAATGATCTCTACTTTTTTGAATAATCCTACTACTCTTAGGTCTGTATTTTTAATTGCTTTATCAAATTCTTTGTTAGAAAGAATGGATGCTGGAAAACCAAGTTCTTCTGCACACTCTTTGATAAGGGTCAAATTGAAGGTATCATCTTTTTCAACATGTCCTCCGATTGTTTTATCAAACAAACCAGGATTTTCATGTTTATGTTTATTTCTTCTTTGGATAACTATATGTCCTCTAGAATTTACAAGAAGTAAAGTGGATCTTTTAACTTGTGTTTTAATCTTTCCTTTTTTAGCAAATTCTTCTTTTATTTCTTTATAATATTGCACTCTTTCTTTTGTTTCAATTAATTTTCCTTTGAGATTATATATCTCTAGTAGTTCAGACATAAATTAATCTAATAGAATTCAATTAATAAACTTTTCCACTTCTTTCAACTTACTTACTTTATCTAAATAAAACGTTTTAAAACCTAAGGAACTCGGAATTGTGACATCTTCATTATAATCGTCACCAATTACTAGGCATTCAGATGGAGTAAGTTGTTCTGCTGTAATTAGTTTTTTCCAATATTCATTGCAGTCTTTCAAACAACCTGTATAATCAGAACTGAAAATAAAATCTGGTTTTATTTCATATTTGTTTAAATATAATTTAATTGTTTTTAACATAGAATTAGAAACAATTCCAATGGTTTTACCTTTTTCTTTTAATGAAGAGAAAACTTCTAAAACATTATCATGTAACATTTCTTTAACTTTAATTGCTTCTTCTAAAACAGAATAATATAATTCTAATAAATTTAATTTTCTACAAAGATCACCAGAATCAAAGTTACCATATTTGTTTTTCTTTAATCCAAATGATTCAGCTTTAGAAAACAGTTCTTCTTGATTTATTTTTAAATCAAAACAAACTTTTTCAACAATTACTGGATAAATTTCTTTATAAATTTTAGAATCAATTAGCGTATCGTCCAAATCAAATAAGAATGTAGTTATCATAATAAAATAAAATAGAAAAAAAAAGAAAAATTAAGCTTCTCCTTCTTTCTTTTTACCCATAATTCTGAACATAGTAGTTCCACAAGTTGGGCACTTACCTTTCATAGCTCTTCTTTCAACGCCGCCTTTACCTTTCATAGCGACCTCATTAGCTTCAGACATTTCTCTCTTTGCTTTACACTTAACACAATATGCTTCCATTTTATTTACACCCCTCGAAGTTTCGATTATTGGATTTATACTAAAAAGATTAAATTATTTTAGTATATTAGAACGTAATATTACACGCCCTCCTTTTGTATCATTATTATCTGCCTTATTAAAAAGGTTTCGGAAAAATGTTATTTTTTTTAACAATTTAAAGCTAAATTACTTCGGTTTTCTCCATATCTAGCGTACAATCCCAATTTTTATTCCTTGTTTTTCGCTTTCTAACGAAGTTTCGCCAGAAAATTTAATCTCTTTAACCTTAAGGACTGCTTTCAAATCTTTTTCAATACTCTTAATTCTGTTTTGGAACTTTTCTTCAGAACTAACGAGGATTAATTCTTGTAAATCCTCTTTTAAAGACAGTTGTTGCTCTGATTTGTAACGTCTTACAGAATTAATTATATCAATTCCCAAGTCTCCAATCAGCTCAGCTTCTTCATCAACAAGTGCTGAATCAAATTCTGGCCATTTGGAAGAGTGGATACTATTACAATTTTCTTTCTTTGCAAAGAATAATTGATAAATCTCTTCAGTAATGTGTGGAGTAAAGGGTGCCATTAGTTTAAGGACTGTTAAAACAGTCTGATATAAACTCTCCTGAGCACTTTCTTTTTTATCTTGCCCTCTTATTGTAGGGTTATATAATCGATCTTTAACAATTTCTAAATATTGGTCACAAAAAACTTGAAAAAAGAATTTTTCAGTTTCTGCTTTAGGTTTAAAGAACCTATGTTGTTCAAATGCTTCTGTACTATTCTTAATAGTTTTTTGTAATTTACTTAATAACCATTTATCAAATACTTGAGTTACATTTGATTCCTTGTAATCTTCTAGAAACATAAGGCTAAATTTTGAAGCGTTCCAAAGTTTAGTAACAAATTTCTTACCTGTAAGCATATCTTTTTCTTGGAAAGGATAATCATCCCCTAAAGTACAACTAGCTGACATAAACCTCAATGCATCTGCAGAATATTTTTCTATCATACCTTGAGGTTCAACAACATTACCTTTTGATTTAGACATTTTTTTACCTTTAGGATCTAACATCCAACCGTTAATGAAACAATCGTTCCAAGGCAGCATCTCATAATGTAAATGGCTCTTAACCACTGTATTAAATAACCAGAATGAAATTATATCATGTCCTTGAGGGCGTAAATCCCAAGGTTTATTTTTTAATAGTGGGTAAACTGGTTTATCTTTAAATAATTCAGTTACTATTGTAGGAGTTAAAGATGAAGTTGCCCATGTGTTAATAATATCTGTTTCAGGTATAAATTCATCACTTTCACATTTAGGACATTTTTCAACTGGACATTTATCTTCAGTTGGATCAACAGGAAGGTCTTTTTCTCTAGCCATAATAGATTCATCACACTTTTTACAATACCAAACAGGAAATGGCACACCAAAGAAAATTTGTCTAGAAATGTTCCAGTCCCATTTTAAACCATTAGCCCAGTTATCATACCTATTTTTCATATGTGTTGGGAACCAATTAAGTTGATTTCCCAATTCTAACCATTTATCTTTAAGATCCATTATTTTAATGAACCATTGTGTTTCTTCTACATATTCTATCTCTTTTCCACATCTTTCATGTGTATTAACAGCATGTTTGATTGGCTCTTTTTTAAGTAAAAAGCCTTGTTCTTCTAAATCTTTAAGAATTTCTGGCCGAGCTTGTTCAGAAGTCATCCCTGCATATTTTCCCGTTTTATCATTATACCTTCCAGTAAAATCCATAATTAAAACTGATTCCACTTCTGTATGGCGTTGCATCCATTCAATACAATCCATACCTCCATAAGTACAATAAAATACAATTCCAGACCCGTATTCTGTTTTAGCAGAAATGTCGTGACTTATAGGAACGGGCTGTTGCGCAAAAGGGATATCTACTTTTTTTCCAACTAAATCTTTTCCTTTATACTCTGAAATAATTTTCATTGGAAATTCTTCTTGCATTTTTTCTACAGCATCTTTACTAATAATCCATTTTTCACTATTATCTCTTTCTACTGTAACATAATCTCCTTGTTCATCTAATGAAATTCCTACACAACCAGGATGTAATTCTGGTCTAGTTGTAGCGTAAATAATATATTCTCCCGTTTCAGTTTTAGCTTTAATATAATTTAACGTTGAGTTTAGTTCCATATCTTCTAACTCTACTTGAGCAATAGATGTTCTACATTGTGGACAGATCATTACTGGAGACAATTTTCTATAAGCTCTTTCTTTTTTATACAAATCAATAAAACTTCTTTGACTAATTTTCTGAGAGTGTTTATTAATAGTAGTATAAAAAACATTAAAATCACAGCTAATGCCTAATCTTTTCCAATCATTAGTATAAACTGGCAGTAATTCTTCTTGCAAAGTTTTTAAACATAATTCTGTAAATTTCTTTCGAGACATATCCCTAGCACGGACTTTTTTTAATTTTTGAATTAAAGTTTGTGTTGGTAAACCGTTATCATCTGTTCCAAAGGGTTGAAGTACATTAAATCCTTGCATTCGTTTAAATCTTGCAATAAAATCTTGTTGTGAATTACCAAAAGCATGGCCCATATGCATTTTTCCAGAAACAGTAGGAGGGGGAGTGTCAATAGAATAGATTTTTTTTTCAGTATTTTGAGAATCAAAGTTGTATATTTTACTTTCTTCCCAGAATTTTTGTAACCTAGGTTCAGCTTCTTGGGGGTCATATCTTTTTGGTAGGTCCATTTTAATTATTGATAAGAAGGGTTATTTAAAAAACTTCCAGTTTTTTGAAATTTCTTGTTAAAAAATATTTAAAAAGTTAATTATGAATGAGAATGTTTTATTGTACTGCTGGGAGGTATAAATCAATTGTGGTGCCGGATCCTGGAGAAGAGGTGACTTCTAAAGCACCTCCTGTTTCTTTAATTAGGCTTTCGACAATTACTGTCCCTAAGCCAGTTCCTTTTTTTTGTTCTCCTCTTTTGGTATAAAATGGTTCAAACATTTTAGATAGTTCTGTTTGGGTCATTCCTCTTCCATTATCCTTCACTTGGATGTGTACATAAAATTGGGACTCTAGGGTTCCTAATGTTGCTTCTCTTGGATTTGTTTCAAAATGGTTTTCAACTGTGACATGAACTTTTCCTTGATAACTAGTTGCTTCTGCCGCATTTGTAATTAAATTGTATACTGATCTTTCTAATAAATTAGGATCAAAATTTGCGTTATATTCTGTCCCTAAAGAAAGTGTAATTTCTAATTTTCCTGCATTAAGATCTTCTCGTGCATATTTTGTTGCTATTCTTATTGGATTATCTGCATTATGGGTTCCTTCATTATTGCCTCCGCGGGATACAAGTAATAAGTCCTGAACTAACGATTTGGCACGAGAACCTGCATTTCTAACCTTTGTTAAATATTTTCTTCTGTTATCGCCTTCTTCAGCAAGTTCTGAATATCCAATTACAGCAGTTAATAAATTGTTTAAATCGTGGCCTACCCCTCCAGCCAAGAGTCCAACTGCTGCTAATCTTTCAATGTTTTCAGCTTTACTTAAATCTGTGATTACTCCCACCATATAATCTGGTATTCCATTCTCGTTCATTGTAGCGGAACGTGAGGTGGTTAAAAAAATCGGGAGATTAGTTCCGTCTGGTCGTATATTTATCACTCTTTCTCGACAGACTTCTCCTGCTAAAGTTCTATCGTAAATTGCTTTAAAATCACTATTTGTAGATTCTGAGCGAAGTATCCCTACTGGTTTACCAATGATTGTCTCTGCAGATTCATATCCATACATAATTAAAAATGCTTCATTGACTTCTAAAATTAATTGGTCTGGAGAACCATCAGTTACGATTATTCCGTCTCTAGAATCTCTTTCTACTTCATCAAGAATTCCAACCCTTTCTCTCAAGTTTAAAACTTCTTCTAGGGCTTTTCCAGAAATAGTGCCGTCAGCAATTAAATCATCGATTGAAGTCATACCTAGGGCATAATCAATATAACTTATATAAATGTATCCACTTGTAAGTTACACCACTATTCTCCTAACTTAATTCCTCTGGTATTGCTCTCTTCCCATCCTGCAGAGGTTATTTCAATAAATTCTGCATTTTTTTGCATTTCTAAAATGTTTTTTGCACCACAATAACTAATTCCGCTTTGTAATCCTTTAGATAATTTTCTAATCACTTCAGTTACTGGCCCTTTATAATCTACTAAGCTAGAAACTCCTTCTACATAAACATCTAATCTTTTTTTCACTTTTCCATTTTGTTTTTCGTGTCTTAAATGGTTACTTTCATAAGATGCACTGCCCATATATTTTTTGTATCTTCGGCCGTCTCTAAGAATAATCATACCAGGTGCTTCATCTGTTCCTGCAAATAATGTTCCTGAGTAAATTGATGATGCTCCTGCAGCAATTGCTTTTGCTATGTCTCCTGGGAGTTTCATTCCACCATCAGCGGTTACTGGAACATCATATTCTTTAGCAACTTTAACAACATCCATAATTGCCGTTAATTGGGGAACTCCTGCTCCTGAAATAATTCTTGTACTACAAACAGGAGATGGGCCAATGCCAATTTTTAATCCGTCTGCTCCTGCTTCAATTAAATCTTTAGCAGCTTCGGAAGTGGCAATATTTCCTGCCATTATGTCTACACTAAACTCAGATTTCAATTCTTTTAACCTTTGTATTACTAGGTCTGAATGAGCATGGGCAACATCTAAAACTAAAACATCAACTTCTGCGTTAACTAATTCTCTTGCTCTTTCTATTGTATCTTTTACTCCAATAGCCGCCCCTACCATTAATCTTCCTTTTGAATCTCGGCATGCATTTGGCCAATGGTCTAATCTCTTAATATCCTTAGTAGTAATTAATCCTGCAAGTTTACCTTCTTTCATTAATGGAAGTTTTTCAATTCTATACTTATGAAGGAGTCGTTTAGCATCTTCTAAGCTAATCCCCAATTCTGCAGTAACTAATTTTTCTTTCTGAGTCATTAATAATGAAATTGGCTTGTTCCAATCTTCTTCAAATAAGTAATCTCTAGAAGTAAAGATGCCAATCAATTGTCCGTCTTCTACAACTAACAAACTAGTAATGTCCAATTGATTCATTAATTCAACAGCTTCTTTGATGGTTAATTCTTTATTAACACAAATTGGTTTCTCTATAATATAACTCGTTCTTCTCTTTACTTTTCTTACTTCATTTACTTGTTCTTCAATAGTGCCAAATTGATGTATTATTCCTAGGCCGCCTTCTCTGGCCATTGCAATTGCCATTTTACTTTCAGTAATTGAGGCCATGTTAGAGCTTACTAAAGGAATATTTAATTCTAAATTTTTTGTAAATTTTGTTTTGATCTCTGCTTGAGACCGAGAAATTAAAGTGGTTTT